>SMEQ01000282.1_pt1 | contig 16017 bp, 9 predicted proteins | sample 2456281 | NCBI WGS metagenome assembly SMEQ01 (sample SAMN10132596, study PRJNA489261) | soil metagenome | isolation source: day1 antibiotic-loamy sand soil ammended with raw manure from dairy cow... | place: USA | collected 2015-04-01
TAAATTGAATCCTGAATACACCCGTTTAAATTGGCCGTAATCTGAACGTCATAGCAACCGCCACCAACGAAAGTATGCGTTGTGTCGCCAAGGGCATCAAAGCTAGTTCCATCTCCAAAATCCCAGGTATAAACAACTCCAGGCTCAATAAATAGATTTGTAAAATTGACTTTTAAAGGAGAACACCCTGTTACTCTATCCGGATAAATTCCTTTGTTTGGGGTTGGTTTCACAGTAATCATTAATGAATCCACAGAAATACATCCGTTCGAGTTTACCGTGTACTTATACTTTCCACTTGTAATCGGGTAAAATGAAACTCCATTTGTCACTCCATTATCCCACGTTCCTGCACCACCCGTTCCGTTCAAGGTAACGCTTTCTCCTATACAAATCGTAACGTCGTTTCCTGCTTGTGCCACTGGCAAAGGCGTTACAAAAACTTCCATGGTGTCTTTTCCTATACAGCCGTAACGATCTTCGGATGTAAGGATGTACTCAGTTGTTGTACTTGGAGATACAGAATTGGGATAAACAGTAGGCCCATTGCTCCAAGAATAAGTATAGGGCTGAGACCCAAGTATGGTTGGTGAAGACTGAACAACAGCTGTCTCACCATCACAAATTGTTATATCTGGTCCAGAGCTAACTACGGGACATAAATTCACCTCAATGATTGATTTTGTGTTCCCAACGGAACAAGGCAAATCATTCCACGAACCCGGATATGAACCAGTCGGATAAATTTGCACACAATCTTCATTTCCTCCAGAATTGTTCGGTTCTCCTGGTGCCCAATTGGTATAAGTTACCGGAGACTGGTCATACCAAACAAAGGTTCCTTCTACAAGCTCATCATTTAAACCAATCCAGATTTTTCCAGTTTCATTCATTGCAGTTAAGGACGAAAGAATACAATCGTTCTCGGCTTGCGATTGAATGGAAACTAAATTGGCTCCAAGTCCTTCAGCAAAAGTTTGCGCCTGACTCCCAGTCATGGATTGTGGGTTTAAAAAATAGATGCTGCAATCATCAATGCAACTTTGCAATTCAATGCATCCTGCATTTGTAAATGCCGTTCGGATGGTGTTCATGTTACATCCTGTTGGACAATCGCTAATCACAACCGTTGTTGTTGATGAACAAGCTACTCCATCCACTTCGCATGTAAACACGTAATCATAAGATCCGGCAGTTGTTGGAGGGTTAATACCAGTTGGAGTTATGGAAGTAGAAGTAAATCCATTGGGTCCAGACCAAGAAGGATTCGTTAAAACACCGGAAGCAATTGTAGCCTCTAAATCGATCAAATCTCCCAAACACAGAGATCCATTGTTGTCAGTAGCAATTGGACATCCACAGGCTTGTACTTCTACCGTAGCAATTGCAGTTGTGGTATTGCAGTTGGTATTATTGGTTGCTGAATTTGCCGTATACGTATAGGTTCCAACAGAGGTTGGTGGTGTAACAGTTACTGTAGCTCCAGAAGTCGTGCTCAAATCAGGTGATGAATCCCACGTATAGGTTCCGTTTCCTCCAGAAGCCGTCAAGACGACAGATTCTCCTAAACAAAGTGTGGTGGTAGATGGAGTAACATTGACAGGCAAAGAAACTCCAGAGTTTGCTGTAAACGTATAGTCGCAGACGTCTCCTGCAAACCCATCTATCATCAAATAATAAGTGTTACCCGCAGTTAATCCATTGATGGTAATGGACTGATTGTTGGGGGAAGGCGAAAACTGTCCATTGCAATAGTAATTGGTTACTTTACCACCACAAAGATTAGCGGAAGAGAAAACCATGATTTGAATTCCCTGGCCCGTTGAACAGTTCCCAACCCATACAGACAAAGTAACTGTTGAAGCAGAAGCTGTAAACTTGATAAAGGAATTGTTTTCAATACTTCCACAAAACTCTCCGGTTAAACCGCAGTCGCTCAATCCTAAAAAACCACAGGATTTAGACCATGAATTAACGGTATAGGAAGATGAAGTATTCCCACAATACCCATCCAAATCACAGATTGGAGTGGCTTGTGAACAGGAATTACCAGCTGGTTGATTCCCTCCACAAGGGGCTTGAGAGAAAAGGCTTGTCAGTAAGAAAAAGGTGAAAAACAGTGTAGTGATTGATTTCATAATTTCTATTCATTAATTAAAATTATTTTTTCAGTTCGATTATAGTAGATGAATGATAACTCGTAAGTATTGGTTCCAAGTTCAACGATCTTCAACCTCATGTTGGTAGGGTCAGAATTTTCGTCGAGAACATGTTCTCCAAACGTCAGTTGTTTTAAAACATATTGATCGTTCATCTTTTCAACTGCCTGAAAAACATACAGCTGTTTTTCATCCAACATTAATGCATACGTGTCGTCTTTAAATTCGATGTAATTGTATCTTTTGGGTTCGTTGTGCTCATTCTTCTGCACTTTCATTAATCCTGAAATAGGGAAATTATAGATTGATTCATTCTGAGAAAATGCGGTGCTTGTAAAACCGATTATCAGTAGAAAAAATAGTCTTTTTAAACCATCTAGTAGGTACATAACTGTGTAGTATTAATTATTTCGTTACAAAGATGATGAATCATTTTTACTTCCGTTGTCTGAAAGCAAGAAAATGCTGCCTATTATTTGATACTTTATTAACTTCTACAATATTTTAGACTACAATTGAAATGAAATTCTTTTTTAAAGTAACTTTGCAGCATGGTTGAGGAAAATACAATTCGTTTGAATAAATACATCAGCGAAAGCGGAATATGCTCTCGTCGAGAAGCAGATAAATTCATCGAATCAAAAGTGGTGTTTATCAACGGACGTTGCGCGAGAATGGGAGACCAGGTTGGTCCAAAAGACGAAGTCCGTGTAAACGGAATCATCATCGAACCGAGAGGAGAAGACGAGGCCATTTACATTTTGTTCAATAAGCCTCCTGGAATTACGTGTACAACAGATGCTGGAACGAAAGACAACATCGTTGACTACATCAGTTATGGAGAGCGTATTTTTCCAGTTGGAAGGTTAGACAAGGATTCGCAAGGCTTGATCATCCTAACCAGCAACGGCGATATTGTCAACAAAATCCTACGAGCAGGAAATCAACACGAAAAGGAATATGTCGTTACGGTAGACAAACCAATCACAGATCAGTTTCTTAAAGGAATGAGTAGTGGTGTTCCAATTTTAGGCGTCAACACCAAGAAATGTAAAATAGTTGCAGAATCGCCTTCTGTTTTTCGAATTACCTTAATTCAAGGTTTGAATAGACAAATTCGAAGAATGTGTGAACATTTTGGATATCAAGTATTGAAATTAGAACGCGTAAGAATCATGGATTTTACGCTCAAGGGAATACCAATGGGCGAATATCGGGAGTTGAAAAAGCACGAATTAGAAGTCCTGAATCAACTTTTGAAAGACGTTCCTTCTGAAAAAGGAAAGCCAAAAGCGGAGCAGAAAGCAAGCCCAAAGCGACCAGCATCTAAAAAGTCTACTTATCGAAAACCGGAAGGCAAGACAAAAGAATCTTCTACAGGAAAGGGAAAGAGGCCAGATAAAAAATCAGGGAATCGTCCTACATTGAAAAGAAACGCTACCTCTTCTTCCTCTAAAAGCAAAGGAAGAACAGGCAGAAATAGGTAATTAATGACTAAGCTTCGGCTTCTTCATTATTATCTTCTTGGTTTTCTTCATTTTGACCTTGAAGGAAATCTTTTCTAAATCCGTCAAATATTCTAAACTCTCTAAAGCTGCACTCTAAATCTCCGTTGAATAATTTCACTTTGGTAGTTGGCTTTAAACCGATGGACTTTAAACCTTCGTCGTTGGAAGAAATCACCCAACAATTCCAGCCTTTCAATTCATTTTTAAACCAATCTCCCAATTCTTGATACATTTCTTCGATCCCCTCTCCCATTCTTTCTCCGTATGGTGGATTACAAACGATGGTACCGCTATCACTTGGCTTTTTAACCTCTTGAAAAGAATTCGTTGTTACCGTTACAAATCGACCGATTGGCAGTCCTCTTAAATTGCGTTTTGCCATCATCATCATGTCCGAGTCCATATCAGAACCAATGATATCGAAGTCAAATCCTTTGCACGTTTTGATTGCCTCAGATTGAATTTTATCCCAGAGTGCAGCATCAAATCCAATGAAGTTTTTAAACGCATAGTGCTGTCTGTCAATGTTAGATGGAATTCCACTTGCCAATAAAGCAGCTTCAATCAACAGCGTTCCAGAACCACAAAACGGATCCATAAAAGTCGATTTTCTATCCCAACCAGAAAGACGAATCAAAGCCGCGGCAGTCACCTCGTTCAATGGTGCTTCCCCTACTTCTGTTCGGTAGCCTCTCTGATACAAAGGCGCACCGCTTGTATTCAAAGAAACTGTTACTTGATTTTCCTTGATGTATAAATCGAAAACCACTTGTGGCGTTTTGATGTTTACATTGGGACGTTCTCCTATTTTATCTCTAAACGTATCCACAATCGCATCCTTCACTAATAAGAATGGAAATTGCGTGTGAGAAAACAGTTTGGATTGAATTGCTCCTTTCACAGCAAAACTTTTATCGATGTCAAAGTAACTCGTCCAATCAATTTTTAAACACTGTTTGAATAAGTCTTGCTCGTCGCGAATTTTGAATTTTTTCACTTCTACCAACACAGACATGGCACAACGCAGGTGAAGATTGAGGTAATATACGTCTGCCATTGTTCCTTGAATCTGAACTGCGCGATTTAAAACCGTCACCTCGTTATAGCCCATTTCATTCAATTCCTCTTTAAGAACTTCTTCTACACCAAAAATTGTTTTAATCGTAATCGTCAACTGCTCCATGCTAATTCTCTGTTGTTTTTTTTATTTTTATTTTACCTCGATTTTTGGATGAGGCTATCCGAAAATTGATAATTGTAAACTGTAAAGTACAAGTTGCTCAAAAAAAGGAAGTAACATTGTACTAAGTTCTTAAATTATGCGTTATTTTGTACAAAAGTAGTTAAATTTGAGAACAAAATTCTTTGTAAAATTTCTAATTGTATTTACCTTAACAATTGCTACTTCCGTCTCTGGTTATTCTCAAAAAGTTGGAGTAGTTTTAAGCGGAGGAGGCGCTGCTGGTTTTGCCCACATTGGGGTGTTAAAAGCCTTGGAAGAAAGAGGAATCCCAATCGACTACATTACAGGTACTTCAGCCGGAGCATTGGTCGGCGCTATGTACGCATGTGGATACAGTCCGATGGAAATTGAAACCTATGTTTTAAGTGATGTTTTTCAAGTCATGGCAAACGGAAAGCTGGAATGGAGTCAACAATTTTTGTTTCAAAAAGATAACTACGATGCCAGTTTGATTGGATTTGGATTCTCAAAAGATAGCATTTTAAAAAAATCACTTCCCACCAACTTCATGAAGCCCTCTTTGCTGGATTTTGAGATGATGCGCATTTTCGGTGTAACAGGAACTTCGTATGGCGATAACTTTGACAGTTTATTTGTCCCCTTTCGATGCGTAGCTTCCAACATTGTAAAAAAAGAAAGTGTCGTTTTTAAAAGTGGAAAACTCAATCAAGCGGTTCGTGCATCCATTACATACCCCTTTTTCATTAATCCAATTCGCGTGAATGGAGAACTTCTTTTTGATGGTGGACTATACAACAACTTTCCCAGTGACATCATGTACACAAACTTTGACCCCGACTACATCATCGGAAGCAATGTTTCTGGAAATGCCATTCTTCCAACTGAAGACGACTTAATCAGTCAGCTCACCAACATGCTGGTTTCGCATACAAACTTTAACCTTCCTTGCGATGACGGACTCATTATTTACCCCAAAACAGACATCAAAACTTTTGGTTTTTCAGAAGTAAAAAACGCCATTGACGACGGTTACAATTCCACCATTCTCTACTTAGACTCTATCGAGAAGCATGTGTATCACCGAGTTTCGGCTGAAGAACTTTTAGAGCGGAGAGCGAAATTCAAAAAAGGGATATTGCCCATCAATTTAAGCTCTATTAACGTCACCTCACCGCAGAAAAAATCGGATATTAGTTTTGTTCGACAATCCATCTTAAAGAACAATAGAAAAGAACACATTGACTATTCATTGCTAAAAAAAAGGTACTTTAGAATCAATGCCATTCCTCAATTGGAATACCTCTATCCTACCTTGGATTTGGATGAAGACTCTACTTTTACGATGAACATTCGAGTCCGGAAAGCCAAAGACTTCAAAGTAGAAGTTGGGGGACACTTCTCTTCCCGTCCGATCAACATGGGATACATTGGACTAACTTATTACAATTTAAGCAAAATCGCACTCAGGGCAAAAGCAGAATCTTATTTTGGAAAATTTTACGCTTCGGTCAAAACAGAACTGGAGATACAGTTCCCATTTTATTATCCCATCTCAATTACTCCCTACTTCGCACAAAACAGATGGGATTACTTCCGAAGTTCGACTTCATTTTTCGAAGACATCAAGCCTTCTTTCTTACTTCAAAAAGAAGTATATGCTGGACTAAAAGTAAAAGTGCCGCTGGGGAACGCAATTAAAAGTACCCTCGACTACAGGCTGTTTGAATTAAAAGATCAATACTACCAAACTCCAACCTTCTTAAGCATTGACACCGCTGACTTTACCCGTTTTTCGGGACAAACCATCAGTTGGGAGTTTGAACAAAATACGTTGAACAGAAAACAATTCGCGAACAGTGGTCACCATTTGTCCTTTAAAATAAGGTATGTCAATGGAAAGGAGCGAAGTATCTCTGGTTCTACGAGTGTTGAAAAGATAGATCTGGCCATGTATCACGATTGGCTACATTTAGAAACCGACTTACAATCCTTTGTCATAGACAAAAATCATTTTCACTGGGGACTTCACTTTAAAGGAGTTTTATCCACCCAGCGATTATTCAGCAATTACAAAGCATCCATTTTAAGCTCACCTTCCTTTGCTCCATTTCCAGATGTAAACACGCTCTTTTTAGATGAATACCGGTCTCCAATTCACGCTGGCGCTGGGACAAACCTCGTTTTTACCCTTCGAAAAAACTGGGACATTCGCATTGACGCCTATTGGTATCAACCATTTAAAAAGATTCTTCTCAATGACGATGGCTCCTTCACTTACTCCAAACCTTTTAAAGGAGAAAGCTATCTTGCTTCGGGATCTTTGATTTTCAATAGCCCGATCGGACCTGTACGTCTAACTCTGAATTATTTCCCTGAGATGAAAAGTCCGTTGCTCTTCCAATTCAGCTATGGTTATATTTTGTTCAACGAAAGAGCAATTCGCTAAACAGGTTAATTGGAGACTAGCTCTAAAATGACTACATTTGTCTCCAAAATTTAGAAATAACAACTATGGAGAAAATTATCTGTGGAATCCAACAAATAGGTATTGGAGTTCCAAATGTTCAAGCGATTTGGCCTTGGTATAGAAAGTTTTTTGGTGTGGACATCAAAGTGTTTGAAGATGCTGCAGACGCTCCATTGATGACCAAATATACAGGTGGTGTTGTTCAGCACAGAACTGCTACTCTCGCATTGAGCATGGACGGTGGAGGAGGTTTCGAAATTTGGCAGTATAAATCCAGGGGAACTGAAAAAGCGACTTTTGACATTCAATTGGGTGATTACGGTATTTACGCTTGTCGCATCAAATCCAGAAACGTGAATGCTTCTTTTGATTTTTTCAAAAAAGAGGGCGCAAAACTTCTTTCCGAAGTAATGAAAACTCCAGAAGGAAAACCACATTTTTTGGTAGAAGATCCCAATGGAAATGTTTTTGATGTAGTTGAAGGATTGGATTGGTTTTCCGACACTGGAATCCCTTCCAAAACAGGAGGAGTTGCCGGTGCGATGATTGCAGTTAGCGACATGAAAAAAGCACTGCACTTTTACCAAGAAGTATTGGGTTACACCGAAATCGTTTACGATCAAACCAAAGTGTACCCTGCCTACGCAAACTTACCAGCTGGAGACAAAAAGATACAACGTGTCTTATTGAGACACAAAGGCTTGAGAAAAGGACCTTTCGCACAGTTATTAGGTCCTACAGAAATAGAATTGGTACAAGCTGTTGAACGTACAAATTGTCGTCCCATGTTCGAAAACCGATTCTGGGGAGATTGGGGATTCATTCACTTGTGTTTTGACATTCAAGGAATGGATGCCATGAAGATTGACTGCGAAAAAGCAGGTTTCCCTTTCACAGTGGATTCAGGTGCCACATTTGACATGGGAGAAGCAGGAGGTCGCTTTAGTTACGTGGAAGATCCAGATGGAACCTTGATTGAATTTGTGGAAACTCATAAAGTTCCGATTCTAAAAAAACTGAATTGGTATATCAACTTGAAAGAAAGAGACCCGAAGAAACATTTGCCCAAATGGATGCTTAAATCGATGCGTTTGAATCGAGTAAAGTAGCTTACATTGATTAAAAGGTAGTAAAATTGTATTCATAAGGAATTGATTTTCACATCAAAATTGTACCTTTGAGAATTCAATTGTTTAAAACAAATACAATTGGTGTGCAAACATCAGTAAAACAATAAAAAGGCTTATGAAATTAGGAACATACCTCCTTACTTTATCACTTTTATCGCTTCTGTTTACTTCGTGTAAAGATGACATCGATTTAGCATCTACATCAAAAGCAAGTGCAGTCGTATACGGACTTCTGGATGCTTCAGACTCTGTACACATGATCAAGATTAACAGAGCATTTGTTAGCAATGGAAACTCGTTGGATATTGCTCAAATACCGGACTCCAATTATTTCAACGACGTGAATGCGACCGTTACAGAAATCATCAATGGAGTAGCAGGAAGAGTTTGGACTTTACACGATACCTTGGTTCAAAATAAAGAGAGCGGTGTTTTCTTCGCGCCAGAACAAAAGATATATACATTTTCTACCAGCACCGCTGCCCCATTACTAGCAAATGAGAATACGGAGTACGAATTGAACGTAAACATCAACCAAGGAGAGTTTATGGTTCAAGGACGAACAAAGCTGGTTTCTGGAATGGCAATTCAAACACCGAGTGCGATTGGATCATACGAATTCGCAAAAAGCACCGGTTACCATAGCTACATTATTAAATTCGCAAAAGGTACAGCCAAAGCTGTGGATGTATCAATGAGATTTGTATATGACGAGTACACCGGTTCAACCTTCGAAACCAAGTCCTTCAACTGGAAAATTGGAGAGTTGGGTCCAAATGAGTTGAAGCAAATAACAACTACAGTAGTCGCCAACGGAGAAACATTTTACAATTTGATACGAAAAAACATAGTTGATAATCCTACCGTCACAAAACGTAAAATCAATTCAATTGTGCTCACGCTAACAGGTGGATCGGAAGAATTGCAAAATTACATGGAGATCAACAAGCCATCAACTAGTTTGGCACAAAACAAACCGACTTTCACGAATTTAACAGCCACCAATGACCGAAGGGTATTGGGGATTTTTTCATCGAGACAGACAAAAGTGTTAACAAAATTGGACTACGAAATTGCCACCAATAATTTTACAATAAAAGCATTAAGTCAATTCAGTATGAAAGAACTTTGTATTGGTCCATACACAGGGCATTTGTTATTTTGCACAAGTAATCCTGATTATAATAATAGTGCAAATAATCCAAATGCTCAACCTTGGTATTGTAACTAACCATCATTTAAACCATCGAAATAAATTCGGTGGTTTTTTTTTGACAAATAGTTTGAACATCGAATCGCAGTAGCTACCTTTATACCATGGCTGAGAGAAAAACACTTTTTGCGGACGTCATCATTCCAATCCCAGTACGAAACGAATTTACTTACCGCGTTCCATTTGAAATGAATGACCTCATTAAATCGGGAATGAGGGTGGTTGTTAATTTCGGGAAAAACAAGTTATATACCGCTATTGTCTCCAAAGTTCACGAAACTGCTCCTACCAACTATCAAGCGAAATACATTGAACACTTGCTTGACGACTATCCGATTGTCACCGGTAAACAGTATCAGTTTTGGAAATGGATTTCAGCGTATTATATGGCTCCCATTGGAGATGTGATGAATGCAGCGTTGCCCGCTAACTTCAAACTCGCTTCTGAGACCAAAATAACCTTGCACCCAGAGTTTGAAATCCATAACTCGAATTTAAACAAACGTCAAATGCAGATTTATGACGCTTTGGAGGTTCAGGAGACACTCAACTTAAAAGAAATATCCGAGATCATCGGAATCAAAACAATTCACCCCATCATCAAGCAAATGATTGACGATCGAATTTTGATTTCTTTGGAGGAGATGAATTATAAATACACGCCAAAAACAGCCCTCGCCTACTTTTTCAAGCCGGAATATCAAACGGAAGAAAAGCTCAACGAATTGGCACTTTCATTTGAAAACAAGAAAAGCAAAGAGAAACAACTTCATGCCTTGATGTTGATGTTGAGTATCGGCGATTTTAAACAAGGTTACGAAGCTCCTGTTCTTCAAAAAGACTTGGCAGAAAAAGACGTTTCGTTGTCTGCTTTGCAAACCTTGGTTAAGAATGGCATTCTTGTTTCCGAACGTTTGCAGGTTGACCGTATTGGACTGAATGCAAACGAACTCAAAAACAAAAAGGTTTTGTCTGAGGTGCAACAAACCGCTTTAACTGAAATCAAGGAAGTTTTTAAGGAAAAAGACATCTGTTTACTACATGGTGTAACTGGATCTGGAAAAACAGAAATCTACGTCGAATTAATTGAAGAACAATTAAAACTCGGAAATCAAGTACTTTTCTTATTGCCGGAAATTGCATTAACTACTCAACTCATTCAACGTCTATCGGCTTATTTTGGAGATAAAATTGGGGTTTACCACTCCAAATTTAACCAAAATGAACGCGTTGAAATTTGGAATCATATTTTACACGACCATCCAGAAAGATATCGAATCATCCTGGGAGCTCGATCGTCCATCTTCTTGCCTTTCCAACGATTGGGCTTGGTAATCGTGGATGAAGAACACGAGTCCAGTTTTAAACAATATGATCCTTCGCCACGATACAACGCACGGGATTCGTCCATTGTGTTGGCGAGTTCTTTTAAAGCAAAAGTATTACTCGGTTCAGCAACACCTTCGATTGAAACGTTTTACAATGCCAAAACCAATAAGTACGGTTTGGTAAGTTTAGCCCAACGTCATGGAGGTCTTGCGCTTCCTGAAGTATTTTGCGCGGATTTAAAAAAAGAACGGAAAGAAAAAACAATGCATTCCCACATCTCATCCTTCTTGATGAACTCCATGGAAGATGCTCTGAAAGCGAAAGAACAAATTATTCTTTTTCAAAACCGTCGTGGCTATACGCCTACTTGGACTTGTGAGATTTGCAATTGGTCACCAAGCTGTAAGAACTGTGACGTATCCTTGACGTATCACAAACAAACCAACTCGCTCAAATGCCATTATTGTGGATACGTGAGTGCACCCGTTGGAACTTGTGGAAGCTGTTCCAGCAATCGCTTAAGAATGAATGGTTTTGGAACTGAGAAGATCGAAGATGAACTGTCTATTATTTTCCCTGAAAAAATAATCAAGCGGCTGGACTTAGACACTACTCGTAGTAAAAACGCATATCAAATTATCCTATCCGATTTTGAAAACAGAAAAATAGACATTCTGATTGGAACTCAAATGGTTACCAAAGGACTGGATTTTGATAATGTTTCGTTGGTGGGAATCTTGGACGCAGACATGTTGCTCAACCGCCCAGACTTTAGAGCATTTGAAAGAGCTTTTCAGTTGATGACCCAAGTTTCTGGTCGCGCAGGAAGAAAAAAGAAACGTGGAAAAGTAATTGTTCAAACGGGAAGACCGGATCACTGGATTATTCAAAAAGTAATTGAACACAACTACCTGGAATTTTATGACAATGAAATCTTAGAAAGGAAGAATTTCTTTTATCCTCCCTTTTATAAAATTATCCAATTCACACTGAAACACCGAGACGAAAATCAACTCAATAGTTCAGCCCTAGAATTTGCAGACTCTTTGAAGGATGTGTTTAAAGAGCGTGTTTTAGGTCCAGAATACCCCATAGTAAAACGCATCAACAATTTGTATTTAAAAACAGTTGTTCTTAAAATTGAACGAGAAATTTCTCATAAAATCGTGAAAGAACAGATTCAGCAAAAAGTAGATGAATTTTACGCCATTGCAGCAAACAAGTCCATTCGTTTAGTTATCGATGTAGACCCTGCATAAAAGCACGGCTATCCTAAATATGATTTCAACATTTTACTTCTAGAAGTATGCTTCAATCTTCGGATGGCTTTTTCTTTTATCTGTCTTACTCGTTCGCGCGTTAAATCAAACTTTTCACCAATTTCTTCTAAAGTAAGTGGGTATTTTCCATTCAAACCGTAGAACAAGCGAACTACTTCTCCTTCGCGCATGGTTAGCGTAGAAAGTGACCGATCGATGTCTTTACGCAGCGACTCTTTGACCAAACCTTGCTCTGGATTGTTGATGTCGTCATTAGGCAAAACATCATACATACTGGAAGATTCTTCAGAATCAGAAAGTGGTGCATCCATGGATACATGTCGAATTGAATTCGTCAAAGACTTTCTAACTTCGTCGGGTGAAACATCTAGATACTCACCCAGCTCCTCCGCTGAAGGTGGTCTTTCAAACTTTTGTTCTAATTCAGAATAAGCCCTGTTAATCTTATTAATTGTTCCAATTTTATTCAAGGGCAAGCGAACAATACGAGACTGTTCAGCCAAGGCTTGAAGAATCGACTGGCGAATCCACCAAACCGCATAGGAAATAAACTTAAAGCCTCTTGTTTCATCAAAGCGACTTGCAGCTTTAATGAGTCCCATATTCCCTTCGTTGATTAAATCAGGCAAAGTAAGTCCTTGATTTTGGTATTGCTTTGAAACAGAAATAACAAAACGCAAATTGGCACGTGTTAATTTATCCAAAGCTTCTTGGTCTCCATTTTTAATTCGAACAGCTAGTTCTACTTCTTCCTCAGCAGAAATCATGTTTTCCTTACCAATTTCTTGTAAGTACTTGTCCAACGAAGCATCTTCCCGATTGGTAACTTGCTTAATAATCTTTAACTGTCTCATGGCTTAATTTATTAGTGAACTGTAGCGTTAGGCGTGATTTTAACTCAAGCCCTATCTATTAAACGTATTTTATTGAAGAAAGTTGGCTTTAAAGTAATTAATATTTGTTAATTACTTTTTTTTAACGTATAGAACACGCATACATATGGGAACTGATCACAAAAAAAATGCAGAATCTTCGTAAACGAAAATCCTGCATTTAATATAAGTTGAGCTAAATTGTAAGATTTTACTTCACATCTCCCATTAATTTTTTCATCACTGGTGACAATGCAATAATCAAAACTCCTGCAATTAAAGCATAAATGGATAATTGCAAATAACCGTCCGTCAAGTTCGTTAACTTTTGTGGTAGTGTAATCACCACATCTGGATCTTCGGACTCTAAAATCATTCCAGCTCCTAAAATTCCAGCCACGTACTGTCCATAAGCACTCGCTAAGAACCACATTCCCATCATCACACCTTGCAGTTTTTGAGGAGAAAGTTTCGTCATGATGGACAATCCAATTGGAGACAAACAAAGTTCACCAAAAGTAATCACCAAGTAAGCCAAAGCAAATACATCCAAACTTGTTTTTCCAGAACCAACAATGGTTTCAAAGAAACGCGTGGAGTATAAAACGTAGAATCCTCCTGCTAAGAATAAAAACCCTAAACCAAATTTAACAACCGTATTTGGCTCGATTTTCTTCTTTGCCAAAGCAACCCAAAGCAACCCTAAAAGCGGTGCGAAAATAATTACGAATACTGAATTCGCGGCATTATTTACTCCGTTTGGATCCAATTTAATTGTTCCTAAAATCGTATCGTTTAAGTTATGAGCAGCAAAAATACTCAAGGAACCTCCACTCTGCTCAAAGAACGCCCAGAAAATAATAGAAAACAAAATGAATACCAAAGCAGCGATTAACTTCTTACTTTCTTCCCACGAGTGACGTGACATTTCGAAGAATAGATACAAAAGTGTGGCTGGTCCGATGATGTACATAAACCAATCTGTATAAGCCGTTTTCGAAATCATCGTCATGATCACTGGGATCAACGCCAATGTTCCAACATACACCATGATCTCATACAAACGCTTGTTTTTATTCACTACGTACGTAACGTTTCCATTCTCATCTTGCACTTCACGTGGTTTGAATGGTGACAATCCGATTGGCCCTAAGCTTTTTTGCGTAAAAATAAACACCAATAAACTAATGGTCATCACAACACCCGCCAAACCGAAAGCAACGTTCCATCTGTATTCTTCCGGAATAGAAGTAAACAATTGACCTTTACCAATGGCGATACATCCGTAACCACCTAAAAGTGCTCCGATGTTGATCCCAGAGTAAAACAAAGAAAAACCAGCATCACGACGTGCATCATTCTTTTTGTACAAAGAGCCCACCATCGTAGAAATGTTCGGCTTAAAGAAACCGGTTCCGATTACCGTAAAACTAATTCCTAAGAAAAAATTATGAACTGGGAACGGGTCAAATGCCAAAATTGCACTACCGATTATCATCATGATACCACCCCAGAAAAGAGATTTTCTAAATCCTAGAATTTTATCTGCAAACAAACCACCGATGAACGTAAAAGCATAAACGAATGCTTGTGTTGCTCCGTATTGTAAGTTTGCTTGCCCTTCCCCCATGTGTTGACCATTCTCCAAAATTAAATGTGTCACCATGAAGTACGTAAGTACTCCACGCATTCCGTAGAAACAAAAACGTTCCCACATTTCGGAAAAAAACAATCCAATGAGTTGTTTGGGATACTTTCCTTCAAAATTTTGAATGTCTTCTAATGTTTGACTTGTTGCCATATCGTTTAATTAAAAAATTAGATAAAACGTAAACTTATTTAACACCGTGCATCAATTTCTTAATCATCGGATTAAGAAGTGCCACAAGTATTCCCGCCCCAATGGGTACAAATGTAAATATCAAAAAGAAGACCGACATGCTGTGTTCTTGAGAAATGGATTCAATCATTCCCCCCATAGAACCTGCTAATTTATTTCCGATGGCGATGGCCAAATACCACATACCAAACATGAAAGCAATCATACGAGGTGGAACCAATTTACTCACATACGATAATCCAAGAGGCGATAAACACAACTCACCCAACGTATGGAATAAATAAGCCAATACCAACCACACCATGGAAACTTTCACTGCACCAGCTGGCGTACCAGCAGGAATGGACAAAGATCCATAAGCCAAGATTCCAAAACCAAGTCCCATGACGATTAATCCCAATGCATACTTAATGGAAGCAGATGGGTTGTATTTGCTATCCCACCATTTGGAGAAGAAAGAAGCGAATGCAATGATGAAGAACGAATTCAAAATACTAAACCAAGAAGTCGTAATTTCCACTTTTCCATCAGTAGTTCCTTTCACGGATGCCACAATAATCTGAGAATCTTTCGCTTCCCGAACGTAATCTTTTCGTAGTTGATCTGTTGCCTTTTGATCCAAGTAAATTAAACGACCAATTTCTTCGTGAACGACTACTTTATCTCCAGGTTTTAAATCTTCGTGATTTGAAATGGTTGCAACCTGAGAAACTACCTCTGCCCCTTCTGGAATAACTGTTGTTTCTGTTATAGGTGCATAATTGTATTGGATTTCTCCTGCTTTGTCTCTTACTTCTTTGCCGTCCTTATCAACTTGAACAGTTTTTATTGCTTGGTAATTAACCTCATAAGCATTGGAGGTAAAGTCGTTGTTAAGCATCCAAATTACAACTGCCCAAACCCCAACAAAACTGATGGCCAACGCGATGTTTGATCCTGGAATCTTTTTATAAGTCTGTTTGAAAAGTTTGATTAATACCCAAGAAATAATCAACAAGGGAACAACTGTCAACAA
>SMEQ01000551.1_pt1 | contig 15950 bp, 15 predicted proteins | sample 2456281 | NCBI WGS metagenome assembly SMEQ01 (sample SAMN10132596, study PRJNA489261) | soil metagenome | isolation source: day1 antibiotic-loamy sand soil ammended with raw manure from dairy cow... | place: USA | collected 2015-04-01
GCTGCGATTATTAGTAATCCGCCGTTTCACCAAGGCGTGCATACGCAATATCAGACCACTGAAACGATGCTGCGCGAAGCCGCTGAGCATTTACAACCGGGTGGTGAATTGCGCATTGTTGCCAATAGTTTTTTAAAGTATCCGCCTTTGATCGAGCAGCATTTAGGCACCTGTACGGTGCAGGCTGAGCGTGATGGTTTTAAGGTATATCGCGCCGTACGCCGCTCATAACTAGATATTTAGCTGCTTGTTTAAGTTTAAAAAGGACCTCATAACGTGACTGATAATACCTTTGTGTTTGATGTGGCTGGTGCTGCACAATTTGAACAATTGGTTGTGCAAAATTCGATGCATAAACCGGTTTTGGTCGATTTCTGGGCGCAGTGGTGCGCGCCATGCAAAGTGTTAATGCCTGTATTGGAAAAAATTACTGCTAGTTATGCCGGTGAATTGCTGTTGGCTAAAGTAGATTGCGATATTGAGCAAGACATCGTTGCCCGCTTGGGTGTGCAAAGCTTACCTACTGTGGTGCTATTTAAAGACGGTAAACCCGTTGATGGTTTTACTGGTGCGCAAATTAGATACGGCGCAGAATCTTTTTGATAGTGGCGAGTTTGCTCAGGCAGAAGCTTTACTGAAGGAATTATTGTCAGGTAATGATCAACAACCTGCAGCTTTAGTGCTTTATGCGCGCTGCTTAGCAGAGCGTGGTGCGCTCCTTTTTAAGACAAGCCGCACAATTGCCCGATATGGCAGAGTTGAAAACTCGTTTAGCTAAAGATGCTAATGATGATGAAGCGCTGTTGCAGTTAAGCATTCAGCAGCTTGCTCGGCAAAAATATGAGCCTGCTTTAGATAACTTACTGCAATTGTTTATTCGCAATCGTAGTTTTGCTGAGGGTGCCGCGCATAAAACATTACTGCAAGTGTTTGAGTTGCTCGGTACTGAACACCCACTAGTGACGCTCTATCGTCGCCGTCTCTATCAGGCGCTGTATTGAGCAGAGAGTTGTAACTGATGCAGCGTTTATACGTCATTTTGCTTGATGCTTGGCAGCATACTGGTACTCGTCAGCGTCTGTTCGCTTTAGCAATTCCGATGATTCTGAGTAATCTTTCGGTGCCATTGGTAGCCTTAGTTGATAGTGCAGTAGTGGGGCCTGTGGCTTTTTACGCATGGGCAGTACAGGTTTTGCGTTGCGTTCGCTGTTGTTGCAGAGTTTGCTTTTGGTGGTGTTGCTGACTGCGCTATGTGTGGCTATCGCTTTACCTTTATTGCCGCAGATCCTGCAGTGGATGGAGACTTCCGCTGAACTGCAAGGATTAGCCCAAGAGTATTTTTTAATTCGAATGTTTGGTTTGCCTGCGGCATTGATGATGCATGTGCTGGTCGGCTGGCTGTTGGGTATTCAAAATGCACGTGCGGCGCTATGGATGCTACTGCTGTGTAATACAGTCAATATCATCCTCGATGTTTATTTTGTCTTTGGTCTGGACTGGGAAGTAGCCGGTGCCGCGCGCGCTTCGGTGATTGCCGAGTGGAGTGGTGCTTTACTGGGTCTGTATTTGGCTTGGCGTTACGTTGATAAAGGCCCTTTGCTCGACTTTTGGCAGAAACTATTACGCTGGCAAAGTTGGCGTCCTTTGCTAGCAGTCAATCGCGATATTCTGATTCGCAGTTTGGCACTGCAGGGCGTGTTCTTTGTGGTGACCTTTCAAGGCGCACGCTTAGGCGATAGCACTGTCGCGGCCAATGCCTTACTGCTCAATGGTTTGTTGTTGTGTGCTTACGCGTTAGACGGTTTAGCGCACGCATTGGAAGCACTGACTGGGCATGCCTTAGGGATGCAAGATAAGCCTGCGCTGCAGCGAGCCTTGGCTCTGGTAAGTATCTATTCGTTACTGGCCAGCAGTGTATTTGCTGTCCTTTTTTGGCTGTTTGGTGATTGGTTTATTGCCCTGCAGACCACTATTGCTAGCGTCCAAGCTACCGCGGCAGATTACCTTCCGTACCTTGCGCTATTGCCGTTGATTACGGTGTGGAGCTATGTGCTTGATGGTTTGTTTATTGGTGCGACGCGAGCGCGTGAAATGCGTAATGCCATGTTACTGGCTGTGCTGGTGTGCGCGCCGATTGCGTGGTGGCTGCAAAGCTTTGGCAATCACGGATTATGGATTGCCTTTCTGTTGTTTATGGCCCTGCGCGCAGGCTTTCTGGGTTTCAGCGCGCGGCATTTGTCCAGTTGGTTTGGCACTGATCAGAACGCAGGACGTTGAAGCCTTCTGTGTAGCACGGCGATCATTAAGCACAAGACGCAAAGTAGGGTTAATGGCCAAGACTGCCAACGCAGATAGGGCGTTAAGCCTTGCATTGGCACCACTGTTCCACGCAGCACCGCTTGCTGAAACTGCGGAACGGTTACAGCAATAACGCCTTTGGGATCAATCAGTGCGCTGACACCGTTGTTAGTGGCACGGATCATCCAGCGCCCAGCTTCTAAAGCGCGCATTTGCGCCATCTGCAAGTGTTGCATTGGACCGATTGAGGTACCAAACCAGGTGTCATTGCTGATGGTTAAGAGAATGTCGCTCTGTGCAGCCAACTCAGTAGCAAACTCAGGGTAAACCACCTCGTAACAGATATAGGGCGCAATCTTGTAGCCTTTGGCTTCAAGTGGCGCTTGTTGGCTGGGGCCCCGAGCAAAGTCTGACATGGGTAGATCAAAGAAAGCGATAACGCCCCGCAGTACTTCTTGCAAGGGCACATATTCACCAAAAGGTACTAGCTTTTGCTTGCGGTATTCACCTTGGCTGTCGCCTAAGGTAGTGATGGCATTGTAATAACGTAAATCACCGTAACTGTCTGTTTGTCGAAGCGGTAGGCCGGTGATTAAGGCAGAGTCACGCTGACCTATTAAACGATCCATACTGTTTAAATAGCCTTGCGCGTGTTCTTTGAGAACAGGTACAGCTGTTTCTGGCCAAATGACTAAATCGCTTGGCGCTGCATTTAAGGTTAAGGATTGATAGAGCAATAACTGCGCTTCGATTTGCGCAGGGTCCCATTTTAGATTTTGTTCGATGTTGCCTTGAATCGCGGTAACACTTAGCGCCTCGCCCGAGGGTTGTGTCCATTGTTTAGATTGCAGCGCCAAGCCTAAGCCCCACACTATCACTAGCACGAGGCCTGCAGCAAGGCGTGACGACCAGCTTTTGTTTTTGCCGAGAGTGCTCAGTAATACGCTGCTTAACGTGAGCGCAAAAGAAATCAGCCACACCCCGCCGAGTGGTGCAAGTCCAGCAAGCGGTCCATTTAATTGGCTGTAACCGGTGTACAGCCACGGGAAACCGGTTAAAAACCAGCCGCGAAAGGCTTCAATGGCGACCCATAGCGCAGCAAAGGCGAGGGCATTGCTCAGTGAGTGATGGCTTTGACGTAAAAACTTCACCCACAGCCAGCCAAATAAGGCTAAAAAAAGCGCTAAACCACCGACAAAAGCAACCGTTAAGATAAAGGCTAAAGGCGGCGCTGCAGCCCCATAATCATGGATGCTGACATACACCCAGCTGGTGCCGCTGGCAAAGAGACCAAAACCAAACCACCAGCCGCGCCAAGCAGCTTGACGCGCGGTGAGCGCACTTAGACCTAAATACAGCACAGCACAAGCAATCAGCGCCAGTGGCCAGAGGTCAAAAGGCGCTAAGCTGAAGGTGATAAGAGAGCCTGCAGCTAAAGCAATCGCATGTCCGCTCCAGCCGCTGCGCGTGATCCAGTGCATGGGTTTAAGTCCTTATTTGTCGCCCATAAATGGACGACCTACAATATATCAAGCTGCAGCGCTTAGCCGTATTGCATCGGCGATTAACTGCTTTGCTTGCTGCCTTTGTTTAGTGGAGTGATACGCAATAAATGCAAACGACGACTGTCAGCATTGAGTACGCGAAAACGCATACGGTCAACTTCAATGATTTCATTGCGTTTAGGTAAGTGTCCAAATGCACTCATGACCACGCCACCAATAGTGTCAAATTCGTCTTCCGAGAAACCACTATTAAAGAAGTCGTTAAAGTCATCTACCGGCGTCAGTGCTTTGACAATGTAGTCGCCGGTTGGCAGTGGACGGATGTAACTGTCCTCTTCAACGTCGTGCTCATCTTCAATATCGCCAACGATTTGCTCCAAGACGTCTTCAATCGTGACTAAACCAGCAACGCCGCCGTATTCATCAATGACCACCGCCATATGATTGTGATTCGCGCGGAATTCTTTGAGCAAAACGTTTAAGCGTTTCGACTCTGGTACGAAGTTACAAGGCCGCAACATACTGCGCAGATCAAATTTGCCAGGTTTCTTTAATATCAGTGGCAGCAAATCTTTAGCAAGAAGGATACCCAGTACTTCATCATTGTTTTCGCCAATCACCGGGTAGCGCGAGTGCGCTGCATCAATAATGGCGGGCAAAAATTCTTCTGGGGTTTGGCACGCTTTAATACTAATCATTTGTGAGCGTGGGATCATGATGTCACGCACTTGCAAGTCAGCGATTTGAATCGCGCCTTCAACAATGGCGAGCGCATCATTATCGAGCAGCTTGTTGCGATTGGCTTCGCGTAGCAGTTCGAACAATTCTTTGCGTGTTTTAGGTTCTTGGGCAAAAGCTTGGGCCAGTTTTTCCAGCCAAGACTTATGCCCGTTGCTAGAATTATCTTCACTCATGATTGTATTAAATCCGTGTATTGATTATCGCGGTAAGGGTCTGGATGACCGATTTCAGCCAACAATTGGCGCTCTAACTCTTCCATTTCTTCAGCTTCTGCATCATCTATATGGTCATAACCGAGCAAATGCAAGCAGCCGTGAATGACTAGATGTGCCCAATGCGCTGTCAGTGCTTTGCCTTGCTCTGCGGCTTCCTGCTCGACCACAGGTACGCAGATGACTAAATCCCCGAGCAGAGGAATATCGAGCAAGCCGTCGGGTATATCAGCGGGAAATGACAATACATTGGTGGGATAGTCTTTATCGCGCCAAGTGGCGTTAAGCTGCTGACCTTCTTCAGCGTCAACTAAACGAATGGTGAGTTCTGAGGCATTACTGCGTTGGCGTAAGCCTAAGTTGCACCAGCTTAAGAAATCAGCGTGGCTTGGCAGGTTGCTGGCTTGGCTGGCAACTTGTAAATCCAATTCAATCATGGTCGTAGTTCTCTAGAGGCTTCAGCTTGAGTTGGCGCTTCGTAGCTTTCGTAGGCTTCGACAATGCGCTGTACTAAAGGATGGCGAACCACATCGCTGGATTTGAAGAAAGTAAAACCAATGCCAGGCACATCTTGCAGCACTTTCATCACGTGCGACAAACCTGACGTGGTGCCGCGAGGCAAGTCCACTTGAGTGATATCACCAGTAATGACCGCAGTAGAGCCAAAACCAATGCGGGTCAGAAACATCTTCATTTGTTCGGTTGTGGTGTTTTGACTTTCATCCAAGATGATAAAGCTATTACTCAGGGTGCGGCCGCGCATATAGGCCAGCGGTGCCACTTCAATCACTTGTTTTTCAATCAGGCGCGTGACTTGCTCAAAACCGAGCATTTCATAGAGCGCGTCATATAAAGGGCGTAAATAAGGGTCGATTTTCTGTGATAAATCACCGGGCAGAAAGCCTAGTTTTTCACCGGCCTCAACAGCTGGGCGTACCAGCAAAATACGCTGCACCAGTTCGCGCTCGAGAGCGTCAACTGCACAGGCCACCGCGAGGTAGGTTTTACCTGTACCTGCTGGGCCTATGCCGAAATTAATGTCTTGGGCGAGAATGGATTTAACGTAACTCTGTTGGTTTTCACCGCGCGCACGAATTGCGCCTTTACGAGTACGCAGAGATACGGTGTTAGGTTGCGCTGCCATTGGACTGGTCAGCTCCTGCATATTGGATTCCTGCAAGAATAAATGCACCGTATCAGGGGTTAAGTCAGTGTGTTTGGTTTCGCGGTAGAGGCGGCGAATCAACTGTTCGGCTGAACGGGTTTGTTCGCGAGGGCCGAGCAGTTCAAACTGCTCGCCACGATTACGGATGGTGATATTTAATCGCTGTTCGATTAAACGTAAATGCTCGTCATATTGGCCGCACAGATTGGCGAATCGAGCTGCCTCAAAGGCATCGAGTGTAAAACGAAGGGTATCAGTTGATGTGTTCAAGAGTTTGAAAAATGCCTACTTAACAAATTAGGTGATTAGGATACCGCTGCAGATGCAAAGCTGGAAGAGCTAAAAAAAGAGAGTCGTGCGAGCCTGTCGACAATTGTTCAAGTTAGCTGCGCACTGTCTCCTTTATTGTCCTGTTTTTACTGCTTAATGGCCGCATTTTTGCAAATGTCAGTTAAGGCTTCGGCCCAATGTTCTTGCGCATTTAAACAGGGTATTAAGACTAATTCCTCGCCGCCTGCGGCAATAAACTCTTCGCGCCCTTCAATACCGAGTTCTTCTAAGGTTTCGATACAATCAGCAACAAATGCAGGTGACATTACTAACAGCTTTTTCACTCCGCGTTGTGCTAATTCCTGCAAAGTGGCATCGGTGTAGGGTTCAATCCATTTAGCGCGGCCTAAGCGTGATTGGAATGATACTGACCACTGCTCGGCTCGCAAGCCTGCTTGCTCGGCAAATAATTTAGCGCTGCGCATGCATTGTGCCCGGTAACAGGTGTCGAGCACTGCTTGACTGGCTGTTTCACAGCAGGATTTATCGCTTAAACAATGGCTGCCTGTAGGGTCGATTTTCTTCAGGTGACGTTCGGGCAAGCCATGAAAGCTTAGTAGTAAGTGATCAAAATCTTGCTGCAACTCAGCTTCAGCGCTTTTCGCCAATGCTTGAATGTAAATAGGGTCGGCATAAAACGGCTGAACGATATTGAGGGTGAGCGCAAGTTTGTTCTTTTTAATGCACTGCTGTGCTTCTTCAATCGCAGTGGTGGTGGTGCTGTCGGCAAACTGTGGGTACAACGGCGCAAAAGTGACCGTTTTGACCCCTTGCTTAGCCAGTTCTAATAAACGTGTGCTGATCGAAGGCTCGCCATAGCGCATGGCTAAACTAACCGGTCCGTGTGGCCATAATGGCCGTACAGCATCAGTCAGTTGCTCACTGATCACCACTAAAGGTGAGCCTTCAGGCCACCAAATGGATGCGTAGGCTTCGGCGGATTTAGCCGGCCGATTGATGAGAATCAAACCCACGATCAGACGACGCAATGGCCATGGCAGGTCAATAACGTAAGGATCCATCAAAAACTGATTGAGGTAACGGCGCACATCGCCCACCGATGTTGAACGCGGAGAGCCCAAGTTGGCGAGCAGAAGAGCGTGATCAGACATTTAATCTATCCAGTGAGCAAAGACAAAGTGGCCATTGTAATGGGTTGCTGTTGAATAAAGAACCCGTTAGCAGTAGTTCATTCAGAGGCGTCCTATTATGTCGCATGGGCATTACGGGTGTTTGCGGTTAGCTCGGTTGATAGGCTTTGATAAATAAGTCGACTGCATTCTCTATCTGTTGGTGCACGTTAATAGGCTGCTTGTCCGCTTGGTAGCCCACCAGTAACTGTAAATTACGTGTACCTTTGAGCAAAATGAAGAAATGCTCGGCTGCCTGCTTGGTATCGACAATCTCAAGTTGCTTCGCTTTATTGATGGTGCTGAGTAGTTGCTCCATTTTGTTGATGATACGCAGCGCTGTTGCCTCATAAAATAAATGCGATAAAGCCGGGTTGCTGAGCGCATGGCTAATGATTAAGCGATGCATCGCCAGTGACTCCGGGCTGTCGACTAAAGCCTGAAAGCTATGGCCAATACCCAGCAAACATTCGCGTAAGTTGCTGGGCGGCGAATCTGTCGAGCTGACAAATAACTGCGACAGCTGAGTTTCGCATTTGGCTTCAATGGCCGCGCAGAATAGCGTTTCTTTGTCGGTGAAGTGGTTGTACACCGTTAATTTAGACACCGCAGCTTCTTGAGCGATGGCGTCCATGCTGCTGCCTTCATAGCCATGTTGGAGAAATAAAGACTGCGCTGCATCAAGAATCGCTGCGCGCTTGGCTAGGTTTTTGGGGCGGCCCGGGCCTGCTGTTTGTGAGATTTTAGACATATCAAATAAATAGTGAACTCATTGGTGTAGTATTTTACTATACTTCTCCCGTTCTGTATCTAAACCTGCTTGAGACGAAAGGCCTACTATTATGTCGCATCGCATTTTTTACCTGTTTTTTTATACGACTTTGCTGGCGTTAACTGCGTGTAGCGCTGAAGAACCTGTCGTTAAAGCACCGCGTCCGGTGATGGTGGTTCAGCCACAAACGGCAGATGCTGTGGTTCAGGCCTTTCCGGGTGAAGTGCGTGCGCGCCTAGAGCCAGAGTTGGCGTTCCGTTTAGGCGGTAAAGTGACGAAGCGTTTAGTCGATGTCGGTACGCAGGTAAAGACGGATCAAGTTTTAGCAGAGTTGGATCCTGAAGATGTGCGTCTGCACCTAGATGCGATGCGCGCGCAGGTTTCTGCAGCAGAGGCGAACCTACAATTGGTTAAAGCCGAGCGCGATCGTTATAGCAAGCTGCTTGATCGCCAATTGGTTAGTCATTCGCATTATGACAATGCGCAAAATCAGTTTAAAACCGGTGAAGCGCGCTTACGCCAAGCCCGTGCGGAGCTGGAAGCTGCAAAAAATCAAGCTGATTACACTCAGCTGCGTGCCCCTTATTATGGTGTGATTGCTCAGGCTCGAGTCGAAGCGGGACAAGTTGTGGCAGCAGGACAAACAGTCTTTGTGCTGGCAGTGGATGGTGAGCGGGAAGTAGCGATCAACTTGCCTGAGCATGCGGTTGAGCGATTTAAAGTCGGCCAAGCGGTTGAAGTGTCTTTGTGGTCGCAGCCGGACCAACGTTTTGCTGGGGAAATACGAGAGATTGCGCCTGCGGCGGATTCACGTTCACGTACCTATGCTGCGCGAGTGGCTTTTCGTACGGCCACTATTGCCGCAGAGCTAGGCCAGAGTGCACGGGTGTATATGCAGTCTGACGCACAAGCTCAATATGCCGTGCCATTGTCAGCGGTTAATGCAGAAAATGACCAGCCTTATGTGTGGGTGGTTGACCCTGCAAGCTCAACAGTGCAGCAGCGGAAAGTACAGTTAGGTGCTTACACTCAAGACAGTGTGCCAGTGTTATCGGGTTTAACCGCTAATGATTGGGTGGTTGCTGCGGGTGTACACATACTGCAAGAAGGACAGGTGGTACGCCCTGTTGATCGAACCAATAAGCCTGTGCAACTAAGCGCGAAGGAGTAATCGAAATGCGCTTTAATCTTTCTGCTTGGGCACTCAATAATCGACCGTTAGTGCTGTTCGCTATGATGATGCTGGCGATTATCGGAGCCATGTCATACGCTAATTTGGGTCAGAGTGAAGACCCTCCGTTCACTTTTAAAGCCATGATCATCAATACGGTGTGGCCAGGTGCTACCGCTCAAGAAGTGTCGGAGCAGGTGACTGAGCGCATCGAAAAGAAATTAATGGAAACCGGCGAATTTGAAAAGGTTATATCGTTTTCAAGACCCGGCGAATCGCAGGTCACTTTTGTGGCGCGCGACTCACTCAGTTCCAAGCAGGTACCTGAGTTGTGGTACCAAATTCGTAAGAAAATTGGTGATATTCAGCATACTTTGCCGCGTGGTGTGCATGGCCCATTTTTTAATGATGAGTTTGGTACTACCTTCGGCAACATTTATGCGCTGACCGGCGAAGGTTTTGACTATGCCGTACTGAAAGACTATGCCGATCGCGTGCAGTTGCAGTTACAGCGGGTTAAAGATGTCGGCAAGGTTGAAATTCTCGGCTTGCAGGATGAAAAAATTTGGATTGAACTGTCCAATACACGTCTAGCCAGTATGGGGCTGCCGCTGCAGATTGTGCAGAAAGCACTGGAAGAACAAAACAGCGTGTCAGCAACCGGCTTTTTTGAAACAGCCACCGATCGAGTGCAGTTGCGGGTTAGTGGGCAGTTTGAAACCGTAGAGCAAATTCGTGAATTTCCAATACGCATTGGTGAGCGTACTTTTCGTCTAGGTGATATTGCCGAAATACGCCGTGGCTTTAATGATCCAGCCGCGCCGCGAGTGCGTTTTATGGGTGAGGATGCGTTAGCACTTGCGGTGGCGATGCGCGATGGCGGCGACATTTTAGTGTTGGGTAAAGCGTTGGAAGATGAGTTCGCACGACTGCAGGATGTTTTGCCAGTGGGTATGCAGTTGCGCAAAGTCTCTGACCAGCCCGCAGCGGTGAAGGAAAGCGTTGGTGAGTTTGTGCAGGTGCTGGCTGAAGCGCTGATCATTGTGCTCTTGGTGTGCTTCTTCTCCTTAGGTTTTCGTACTGGTTTAGTGGTGGCTTTATCCATTCCTTTGGTTTTAGCCATGACCTTTGCCTTGATGTATTACCTTGGCATTGGTTTGCATAAGATTTCATTAGGCGCGCTGGTGTTAGCGCTGGGCTTGATGGTTGATGATGCGATTATTGCCGTGGAAATGATGGCGATTAAAATGGAGCAGGGTATGGATCGCATGAAAGCGGCCAGCTTTGCGTGGACCAGTACCGCTTTTCCTATGCTGACGGGTACGTTAATTACCGCTGCTGGCTTTTTGCCAATTGCCACTGCCGAGTCCAGCGTGGGTGAGTACACACGCTCGATTTTCCAAGTGGTCGGTATCGCTTTGATTGTGTCGTGGATTGCTGCAGTGGTGTTTGTACCTTATTTAGGCGATAAGTTATTGCCTGATTTAGCACGTCTGAAAGCGGCAAAGCATGGCAGCACAGAAGGTGAACATGATCCTTATGCTACGCCGCTGTATCGCCGTATTCGTGCGGTGATCACTTGGTGTGTGACTCAGCGTACGTTAGTTATTATTATTACTGTGTTGTTGTTTGCCGGATCGATCTTTACCTTTCGTTATGTGCCCAAGCAATTCTTCGCCGACTCTAACCGCTTAGAATTATTGCTCAATATTAAGCTGGCGGAAGGCGCTTCGCTGAAAGCCACGCAAGCCCATGTCGAGAAAATTGAGGCACTGCTAAAAGATCGTCCGGGGATTGAGAACTATGTGGCGTACGTTGGCTCAGGTTCGCCGCGTTTCTATTTGCCGCTTGATCAACAGTTGCCAGCGACCAGTTTTGCTCAGTTTGTGATGATTACCGATAGCCTTGAGCAGCGCGAAGAAGTGCGCGAATGGTTGATTGATACCATGCATGAGCAGTTCCCTGATGTGCATTCACGCATTACCCGTTTAGAAAATGGTCCGCCAGTTGGTTATCCTGTGCAATTTCGGGTGACTGGCGAGCATATTGGTCAAGTGCGTGAATTAGCCCGCCAAGTTGCTGCTGTGGTGCGTAACAATCCGCATGTGTCTAACGTGCACTTAGATTGGGAAGAACCCAGTAAAGTGGTCTACCTGCAAATTGACCAAGACCGTGCACGGGCAATGGGTGTCAGCACCGCCAGCGTTTCACAGTTTTTGCGCGGCGCTTTATCGGGTGCCAGCGTCGGACAGTTTCGTGAAGGCAATGAGCTGATTGAGATATTACAGCGCGGCACGCTCGAAGATCGTGAGGATCTGGCCGGTCTTGGTAGCCTAGCGATTCCTACGGATTACGGCACCAGCGTGTCCTTGTCACAAGTGGCAACGCTAGAGTACGGTTTTGAGGACGGAGTAATTTGGCATCGTGATCGTTTGCCGAATGTCACTGTGCGTGCGGATATTTACGGTAAAGATCAAGCCGTTGATGTCGTGCGCGAAATCTTGCCGCAATTACAAGGCGTGCGTGACAGCTTGCCTGATGGGTATTTGCTGGACGTCGGTGGCACGGTAGAGGACTCAACGCGTGGCCAGAGTTCAGTGATTGCCGGTATGCCGTTGTTCTTATTGGTGGTGTTGTCGTTATTGATGATCCAGTTGCGCAGTTTCTCACGCTCAGTGATGGTTTTCCTTACAGCGCCTCTGGGGTTGATTGGTGTGACCTTGTTTCTACTGCTGTTTAATCAGCCATTTGGCTTTGTGGCGATGCTCGGCACTATTGCTTTGTCGGGCATGATTATGCGCAACTCTGTCATCTTGGTTGATCAAATTGGTAATTGATGCTACTGTACGCCGCTTTAGACCGATCACTCTGACAGCGCTAGCGGCCGTTTTAGCGATGATTCCATTATCTCGTAGTGTCTTCTTCGGGCCGATGGCTGTGGCAATTATGGGCGGATTGATCGTCGCAACGGTGCTGACTCTGTTATTCTTGCCAGCCCTCTATGCCGCATGGTTTCGTGTGCGCAAAGAGTAAAACATCGGCAAGTGTAGGCTTTTTTGCGCCAACACTTGCCGTGTCTGCCTAGATGCTTGAAACTCTGCATTATGAATATATTGATTATTGGCCCAAGTTGGGTCGGCGACATGGTGATGGCGCAGACATTGTTTATTTGTCTGCAGCAGCAACACCCTGGTTGCTCCATTGATGTGTTGGCTCCGGATTGGAGTCGACCGATATTGCAACGCATGCCGCAAGTGCGCCAAGCGCTAAGCTTTCCGCTCGGACATGGTGCGTTGGATTTGGCTGCGCGGCGCAAAATTGGCAAGCAGCTTAAAGGTCAATATGACCAAGCGATCTTGTTGCCAAACTCGTTAAAATCAGCGTTAACCCCTTTTTTTGCTGGCATCCCCTTGCGCACTGGCTGGAAAGGCGAGATGCGCTACGGCTTGCTCAATGATTTGCGCATTCTCGATAAGCAGCGTTATCCGCTAATGATTGAGCGCTTTATGGCTTTGGCTTATCCGCCAGCAACTGAATTACCCAAACCGTATCCACGACCGAGCTTACAAATTGATCATGCTGAGCGAGACAGTGCGCTGCAAGCGTTTTCGCTTAAAGTGGCTGATCGCCCAGTGCTGGCCTTGTGTCCTGGTGCTGAGTTTGGTGACGCCAAGCGTTGGCCTGCAGAACATTACGCTAAAGTTGCCGATGCGAAAATTCGTGAAGGCTGGCAGGTGTGGATTTTTGGCTCAAAAAATGATCATCCGGGTGGTGAAGAAATTCGTCAGTTTCTGATCCCAGGCTTGCGTGAAGAAGTTTATAATTTAGCCGGTGAAACCTCGCTGGCACAGGCGATTGATTTGATGTCGTGCGCCACCGCAGTGGTGTCTAATGACTCAGGTTTAATGCATGTTGCGGCAGCGCTCGATCTGCCATTGGTCGCCGTATATGGTTCCACCTCGCCAGAATTTACCCCGCCACTGGCTGAAAAAGTGGCAATGGTACGTACGGGTATTGAGTGCAGCCCATGTTTTGATCGTACCTGCCGTTTTGGTCATTATGATTGTTTGCGTTTGCTCAAACCACAGTTGGTGATTGATGCACTAACTGACTTGGTGGGCACCCCTCTCTCATTGCAAGAGCCGATAATCTAGTGCGTGTACTGTTGATTAAGACCTCGTCGTTGGGCGATGTCGTGCATACCTTGCCAGCCTTGACCGATGCGCTACGAGCGATACCTAGCATTCGCTTTGATTGGGTGGTTGAGGAAGGCTTTGCGGAAATTCCGTGCTGGCATCCAGCTGTTGATCAGGTAATCCCTGTTGCGATTCGACGTTGGCGTAAACATCCGCTGCAAACCTGGCGCAGTGGCGAATGGCATGATTTTAAAAAACGCATCCATCAGCAAAAGTATGATCTGGTGATTGATGCACAAGGTCTATTAAAAAGCGCTTGGCTGACGCGAGGTTTTAAAGTGCCGGTGGTTGGTTTTAATCGCCAAAGTGCGCGCGAACCGATTGCTAGCTACTTCTATGATCGACCGATATTTGTACCTCGTGAGCAGCATGCTGTGGAACGTGTGCGCCAGTTGTTTGCGCAAGCACTGCGCTACGCGTTGCCTAAACAAATCGGTGAATACAGCTTGCACCGTGAGCGTCTTGCTATCGCTGAGCAACATGCACCTTATGTGTTGTTTTTACATGGCACCACTTGGCCGAGCAAGCATTGGCCGCAAACTGCATGGCGAGCGTTGGCTGAGCAGTTATCGGAGCAAGGTATAGCGGTACGGATTCCATGGGGTAGCGCTGAAGAAGAGCAACGTGCCCACTTTATTGCTGAAAGCTTGCCGCAGGTGACCGTGTTACCACGACTGAATATCACCGGTGTGGCAGGACAGATTGCAGGTGCGCAGGCCTGTGTGGCTGTGGATACAGGCTTGGGTCATTTGGCGGCGGCATTAGATGTGCCCTGTGTATCTTTATATGGTCCAACGTTACCAGGACGCGTGGGAGCCTATGGCCAAGGCCAAGTGCACCTCTGTGCATCAGGTCCAAACGCAGGCTTAGGTGATCGCAATTTGCCTTGTTTTGATCAGCTTGGCGCAGAACAAGTGCTTGCCGCGCTGCGACCGCTGCTGACGCCCACCGCACAAGCTCAGCAGAGTGATACGCAACAGGTCGTGCACGATAAGGATGCTGGCTGATGCAACTGGCCTTTATCCTTTACAAATACTTTCCCTTTGGCGGCTTGCAGCGCGACTTTATGCGCATTGCCTTAGAGTGCCAACAGCGCGGCCATCAGATACGTGTGTATACGCTGATTTGGGAAGGTGAAATTCCCGAGGGCTTTGATGTGCGCATTGGGCCGGTTAAAGCGTGGGCGAATCACAGTCGTAATCAGAAATTTTATCATTGGCTGCAAGCGGATATGCAACAGCAGCCGGTTGATCGTGTGATTGGCTTTAATAAAATGCCTGGCCTTGATGTCTACTATGCAGCCGATGGCTGTTACGAAGACAAAGCGCAAACCTTGCGCAATCCCTTATATCGCTACAGCAATCGCTACCGGCATTTTGCAGGCTATGAGCGTGCGGTGTTTGCGCCGGATTCGCCAACGCAGATTTTAATGATTTCTGAAGTGCAGCAGCCCTTGTTTGTTAAGCACTATCAAACACCGGCTGCGCGCTTTCATTTACTGCCGCCGGGGATTGCTAAAGATCGTCGGGCGCCCAGTAATGCTGCTGACATTCGAGCCGAGTTTCGTGCCGAGTTTAATTTACGAGATGACCAGCATTTATTACTGCAGGTGGGTTCAGGTTTTAAAACCAAAGGTTTAGATCGTAGCTTGAAAGCATTAGCCAGCTTACCGACCGCACAGCGAGAGCGCACACAGTTAATCGTGATAGGGCAAGACGATCCAAAACCTTTCTTGCTTCAAGCCGCTGCTTTAGGCATCTCTAAACACATCAAAATATTTAAGGGTCGCAGTGATATTCCGCGCTTTTTACTTGGCGCTGATCTATTGATGCACCCTGCTTATAATGAAAATACCGGCACGGTGTTATTAGAGGCTTTAGTTGCAGGTTTGCCGGTGCTGGTCACGGATATTTGCGGTTATGCACACTATATTGAAGAGGCTGATTGCGGGCAGGTATTAGCAAGTCCATTTGAGCAGAAAAAACTGGATCAGGCTTTGACTCATATTTTAGCGGATTCTGCCTTGCGCGCGCGCTGGTCGGAAAATGCACTTAATTATGCGCAGACGGCCGACCTGTACTCGATGCCTCAGCACGCAGCTGATATTATTTTAGCGGAGTTAGCATGAAACTTAAGTTAGACGAACCTTTTGCCAGTCTGTGGGCTGGGCAAGATGCGTTTGTCGCTGTCGAGCAATTGCAAGGCGAGGTTTATCGCGAACTAGAAGCGCGCCGTACGCTGCGTACGGAGGTCGATGGTCGTGGTTATTTCGTTAAGATTCATCGTGGTGTTGGTTGGGCAGAAATATTTAAAAATTGGTTGACCGCAAAAGCCCCAGTAGAGCTAAAAGCTATTGAGCATTTACAGCGCCATAATATCGATACTATGACCGCTGTTGCTTTTGGTGCCCGTGGTCGTAATCCGGCGCAG
>SMEQ01000284.1_pt1 | contig 15933 bp, 11 predicted proteins | sample 2456281 | NCBI WGS metagenome assembly SMEQ01 (sample SAMN10132596, study PRJNA489261) | soil metagenome | isolation source: day1 antibiotic-loamy sand soil ammended with raw manure from dairy cow... | place: USA | collected 2015-04-01
ATTTCAAAAAATATAAGTTTTAAAAATTGTTTTTTTAGACTTCTGAAACTTGATATGTCTGATTTTTACGTATTTTTATATCCACCCAGAACGATTACTTTACCTGTTTTACGAACAGACGTATAAATTTCTTCGGTATCTAGCGGAGCCAAGGTTCTTAAATCGACAATGTCAATCGAAATTTCCGGATGATTTTTGGCAACTTCCATTGCCCAGTGAACTCCCATTCCGTATGTAATGATGGACAAATCGTCTCCCGCTTCCACCGTTCTTGCTTTTCCGATCTCTACCGTGTAGAAGTCATCAGAAACATCTTCTCTAATCGAACGGTATAGATTTTTATGTTCAAAGTACATCACCGGATTCGGATCGTCAATCGCTGCCGCCAACAATCCTTTTGCATCAGAAGGAAAAGCTGGATAAACAATTTTTAATCCTGGTGTATGAAAAAACCATGCTTCGTTGCTCTGACTGTGAAAAGGTCCCGCAGCTGAACCTGCACCTGTAGGCATTCGAACAACTACATCTGCATTTTGTCCCCATCGCCAGTGAATTTTTGCTAAATTATTAACGATCTGGTTGAAGCCAACAGTTACGAAATCTGCGAATTGCATTTCAACCACAGATTTCATTCCCGCAATCGATAAGCCTAATCCAGCACCAATAATGGCAGATTCACAAATAGGTGTGTTGCGGACCCTGCCTTTACCGAATTCCTCTACAAAACCTTCGGTGATTTTAAAAACCCCACCGTACTCGGCAATGTCTTGTCCCATGACAACCAAGTTTTCATGTTTCTGCATGGATTGTCTCAAACCATCTGAAATGGCATCGATATAGCGTTTTTCAGACTTTGAATCTGTTTTTGGAGCTATTATTTCTTGCTTGTGTGGCGCAAATAAATCCTTTATTTCTTCTTCTGTATTTGGAACGATGCTTTCCTCAGCAAACGTTTGATCTAATCCCGCTTGAATTTCGTCTTTAATCGTCTGCTTAAACTCCTCAATGCTCTTTTCATTTAACAACCCCAATTCCGTCAGGTACAGTTCAAAATTCGCAACAGGATCTTTTTTCGCCCATTCATCTTGAATGCCTTCCGGATAATATTTAGTACCCGAAGCTTCTTCGTGACCACGCATTCTGAAAGTCATGAATTCAAGCAAAAATGGTCTTGGACGTTCACGAATAGATTCAGCAATTTTTCTTACCGTTGAAATCACCTCCAAAATGTTGTTTCCATCAATTTGAAACGCATCCATTCCGTACCCTATTCCCTTATCGATAAATTGTTTGCATCTGAATTGTTCATTGCTCGGCGTGGATAGTCCCCAAGCGTTGTTTTCGATTCCGAAAATAACGGGCAAATCCCACACAGAAGCAACGTTCAATGCTTCGTGAAAATCTCCTTCACTTGCTCCACCGTCACCGGTGAATACAATGGTCGCTTTTTTATGGTCGTTTAATTTGGATGCCAACGCAATTCCGTCTGCAACCGCCAATTGAGGTCCCAAATGGGAAATCATTCCGACAATCTTATATTCATTGGTGCCAAAGTGAAAAGAGCGATCTCTTCCTTTGGTGAATCCAGACATTTTTCCTTGAAACTGAGAAAAAAGTCGATTCAATGGAATCCCACGCGAAGTGAAAACACCCAAATTTCGGTGCATTGGCAAAATGTATTCATCCGGATTCATTCCCAAAGCAGATCCAACTGAAATGCCTTCTTGTCCCCAGCCAGAAAACCACTTGGTAATTTTCCCTTGCCGCAAAAGGATTAACATTTTCTCCTCAATTAATCGAGGTTTTAAAAGGGATTTGTAAATGGAAATGAGCTCAGAATCACCAAAGTCGGTTCGGTCGTAATCTATCGTGCGCTTTTCTAAAACTGCCATGATTTTTGCTTAATTTATTAAGACAAAGCTAAGGTAAATTATAGAATTAAAGTTCAAGTTGCCCGGGATTATTTTCAAAACATTCCGAGGCTTTTTGGAATTCAGAAAACGTTCCAAGTACAACCAAATCGGCTACATGCTCTTTTGTAAAAAGAGAAAGTTGGATGTCCTTGCTTTGGGTGGAATTACTTCAGCGAAATTAGACTTTTAAAAGAATTCACTCCAACTGGATTGATTGGTACTGCACATCAAAGCCATTTATAACGGTTAAAAACGGCTAAGGTATGCCCCGATTCTAAAAATTATGAAGTCAACGAATAATAAAGCCAAGTACCAGTTCATGGGTTCCAGAATCTACGCCACTGTTCAACTGCGAAAAATGAAAACCATGCGCGTATCCAATTCTAAACTTTTGCTGAATGTCGTATCCCAACATCACGCTCGCATAATTACGACTTCGATATGAAGCACCTACCCAAAGCGAATTTTTAATGATAGCCAATAAATTAAATTCTGTGGTGTGAAAATCGGAATCGGTGACAAAAGATGCCGTTGGTTTTAATTTTAGGTTGTTTGTGATTTGAAATGTGTAATCTACAAATACATGGATGTGTCGCTTTTGCTGAAAGTAGATTCGGTCTAATTTCACTTCGTTGACTTGCGTTAATCCCAATCCAGCGGTAAAACTATTGTTTTTATAAGCGATTCCGGCATTCAAGGTAAACCCATTTTGATTTTGAGTAGTATTATTGGTTGGAACGTTGATGTCCTCAAAACCGTATAATGTGCTCGAAACATTCACCAGCCCTAAGCCAATTCCCAATGCCAAAACCTGAGTTGTATCACTGAACTTAAAATGATAACTGTAATTCAAGTTGGCTTGATTTCGAGTCATGAATCCGTATTGATCATAAACGTAATTAACACCCAACCCACCTACTTTATCTATTTGAGTTGCATAAGAAGCAACCAGCGTTGTGGGCGCACTTTTAAAAGTAAAGTTTTCTTGAAAATTAACACTCGCTTCGTGTTTGTTGATCAAACCCGTCATGGCGGGGTTTCGGAAAGTGTAATTGTTCCAAAAAACGTTCAAGGTCGGTTCATGCTGTGAAAGTCCCAAGAATGTATAACTGAAAAACAGAGAAAAGAGGATGTACTTCATGATAGTTTGTTTTGTGAAAACAAACATACCCATTTTCTTCATTCTGAAACCGCCGAATGAACAGTCAATCATAACAAACAAATATTAGACTCCACTTCGATTCTAAAACAAAAAGTGATTATAAGGATATCTAATTTTAAAGACCCGTTTTACTTCTTCATATAAAACACCTTTCAATTCATCCACATTCTCCTTATTGGTAGCAGAAATAAATACACAATTTCGATTATTCATTTTCGACATCCACGTATCCTTCAACTCTTCAAGTGAAATGTTTTCAGCTGTTTTCGGTGTTAAATCATCTTCGTCTTTTTCAATGTGCGTATAGGCGTCAATTTTATTGAACACCAAAATGATTGGTTTTTCAACTTTATCAATTTCTGCCAAAGTTTCATTGACGATGTATAGCTGATCTTCAAAGTTAGGGTGAGAAATATCCACAACGTGAACTAAAATATCTGCCTCACGAACTTCATCCAGCGTTGATTTAAAGGATTCAAGTAATTGGGCAGGTAGCTTTCGAATAAATCCTACGGTATCGGTAAGCAAAAAAGGAAGGTTTTCAATGACTACTTTGCGAACCGTAGTGTCTAAAGTTGCGAACAGTTTATTCTCAACAAAAACTTCCGATTTACTCAAGAGGTTCATCAAGGTACTTTTTCCTGCGTTGGTATAACCAACCAAAGAAACACGAACTAAGTCACCTCGGTTGCCTCTTTGCGTCGTCATTTGTTTATCAATATCCTTCAACTTTTCGCGCATCAACGCAATTCGATCTTGAATGACACGACGGTCACTTTCAATCTGGGTTTCACCAGGTCCACGCATCCCAATTCCTCCTTTTTGTCGCTCCAAGTGTGTCCACATTCGAGTTAATCGCGGTAACATGTACTGCAATTGTGCCAATTCAACTTGCGTACGTGCGTGCGAAGTTCGTGCTCTACTAGCAAAAATATCTAAAATTAAAATATTTCGATCCAGAATTTTACATTCCAAAACGCGTTCAATGTTTCGAAGTTGGGAAGGAGACAATTCATCGTCGAAGATAACCATGTCGATGTTATGGTGCTTGATGTATTCTTTAATTTCATCTAACTTACCGGTACCCACAAAGGTTTTGGGGTTAATTAGCGTCATTTTCTGTAAGAATTTCTTTTTGGTGATGGCTCCCGCGGTTTCCGCTAGAAACTCCAACTCATCCAGATGCTCCATGGCTACTTCTTCGGAAACCGTTTGTACAACAGCACCTACCAATACACATTCTTCTTCAACCGAATCAACTATAACATGTCTTTCTAGCATAAAATTCTCTCGACGTATTTTAAATTATAAATCTTCAACACTTCAATTAATAAGCGTCACCTCAACTCGAACTCAAAGTTAAGGCTTATTGTGCTTTAAGAGTCAAAATAGCAATCTTTTGTTTGATAAAAATTCACAAATCCACTTTATTTGGATTTCAAGAAAAATCATTGCACAGGAACAAAAAAAGCGCAAATTTTAAATCTTTGCGCTTTCGTGTTGAATATCTTCAAAAAATTAAAACCAACTTCCTCCTAAATCTCTAAACGGCCAAGGAATTGCAGCCAAAATTAAGATTAAACCGATCGCATAAAACTTAATAATTGCAGCATGTTTATTCTCAGCCAAACTTGCTTTCTCTGCTTTTTTGCGACCAATGGTAACCAAAGTAATTGCAATCAGCATTAATAAAACGTGTTCCATTCCGTAAAATCTAGGAATCGCTTCTTTCATCCAGCCCTCAAAGAAAGTAACTTTAGTACTCATGAAATACAGAACAATTCCAACCAGTAATTGAATGTGAAGGAAAACCATGGCGAAAAGGTTTAACATTTTATCTTTTTTCTCGTATTTACCTGATTTTTTAGCAGCAATTGCATTGAAAATTGCAGCAATAATTAAAATCAAAACAATCCAACGCATTCCAGAATGCGCAGCAGTTAATCCATTCATATCTTTATTTTAAAGTTTACTTTCCAAATATATACTATATTTTCGATTTTCAGGTAATTCTACTTGTATTTAGTTTGTGAATCAGCATCTTTGTGAGTTGCTTTACTTTTGATTAATCGCTCGCCCTCATTCCTATACAGTTTACATCCACCAACTATTTCACCTCAATTATTCGCTCTAAAGAGATTGTTTCACAATGATTTCTCACCTTTTGGGTCACGGTATAAATTCCTTTTTTTTGATATACATGAGATGGGTTTAGATCCGTAGAAATATGCCCGTCACCAAAAGTCCATTCAGTCCATGTGCTATTTTTAGCGTTGTCTCTCAATTCAACCACACTTCCGTTCTGGTATAAGTCAAACCCCGTTTCAAGCGGTTTTGATTTTGGAACAAAACGCCATTCATTCAGTCGGTTTAAGACAATCTGACTAGAATTTAATTCAATAATCTGACGAACAGTGGGATCAATTAAATTCTTAGATTCATTCAAATAGGGACTTTCTCCAAAAATAGAAGCGTAAAACGTACAAGCAGAAAGATACGAACCATTTACACTCGGATGTTGATTGTCGGGGTCATACAGGTTAATACCTGAATAAGAAGAACGAATGTTTTTCCAAACCTCACCAACCGGAGAAATCCGAGCATCTAACAAATCGGCAAAACGCAAATACTGATTGTGAATTCGATATTGCATCGAATCATAAGTTGCAATTGGAGCCCATTTTGAATTTCCATTTTTATAGGCCCAAGTCATGTATAAAACCACTTGTGTACAACTGCTATTTTCACGAATACTGTCTACAATTTGTTTAGCAAAAGGAAAAGTGCTCTTATCTACACGAGATTCAGGTTGAGCTAACTCATTACTTTGACCTTGAATAACCACATAATCCCATTTTCGAGACCTGATCAACTCATAGGTTTCTGGATTTTTTGAATGATATTCGAAATTCTTGCCTCCTTCAACCACCGTATCCACATGCACATTTTTACCTTTGGAAATAGCAATATCTCGAAACATTAAAGGCATGTCGTTCATAAATGTAAAACTATTCCCGATAAATAAAACAGAAACTTCTTCTTGCGCTTGTGCCATAGTCGATAATAATGTGAATGTAAGTGCTACAATTATTCCTTTCATGATAAACAGTATTATAGATTGTAAAATTAATACGAAGAAAGATACGATGCACCAAATGGCTAAAAAACATTTGCTTAATGCTTCACAAAATGAAAAGCAAAAGCAATGGATAAATGATTTATTTGTAACTTGCAAGCACAACTCAATAAATCTTTCCCCGTGCGAACAACGTTTTTTCTCTTCCTTTTTATTGCAATTCCTCAATTGCTAACGGCCCAATTTAACGTTGTCTACAACGATGTTATCCCAGTCAAAAACAACGGACAAAAAATCGACTTTCCTTGGGCAGGTGGATTAAATTATGTGCAAGTTTCTGAAATTGACTACAACTTTGACGGAGAAATGGATTTGTTCATTTTCGACCGCAGTAAAGACAACATTCGAATTTTTGAAACCCTTGTTGAAAATGGGGTAAAATCACATCGCTACGTCTATAACGCTGCACGCTATTTCCCCAGTAACCTAAAGTATAGAGTTGCTCTTCTCGATTACGATGGAGACGGAAAAAATGATTTATTCACCTATGGAGTTGGTGGTGTAAAGGTTTACAAAAACATTGGAGATGCAACAAATGGACTGCAGTGGCAACTTACCTCCAACCTACTCTACTCTGATTACTTAGGAAATCAAACTAATTTGTACATTAGCTCCAGCGACATTCCAGCCTACGTCGATGTAGATCAAGACGGTGACATTGATATCTTGACTTTTCACATCAGCGGACAGCGGATGGAATACCATCAAAATCAAAGCATGGAACTCTATGGACATGCAGATTCATTGGTTTACGTTCTGAAAAATGAATGTTGGGGAAAGTTCACCGAAGGATTGACCGACAATACCGTGATTTTGAATAACCCAGTTTCGCCTTGCGGAGTTCCAAACATTTCCAACCCTTTGCGACCAGAAAATGAACAACATCTTGAAGAGGGAAGTGTCGAAACACCTACTAGACACTCTGGATCAACCACTTTGGCTTTGGACATAAATAATTCTGGTGTGCTAGACTTAGTCATTGGTGACGTTGATTTTGACGGTTTAATTTTACTTGTTAACGGCGGAACAGCTCCGAATACAAACTCTGCGATGATTTCTCAAGATAACCTTTTCCCATCCAATTCAGTTCCAGCAAGTTTATCTTATTTTCCTGCAAGTTTTTTCGTAGATGTGGATTTAGACGGAATCAAAGATCTGATTGTTAGCCCGAATGAAAAAGGAACTTCTGAAAATGAAAGAAGCGTTCTTTTCTATAAAAACACCGGAACCAATGAATTGCCAATATTCATCTATCAAACCCAAGAGTTTCTTCAAAATCAAATGATTGAAAATGGAACAGGCGCCATACCGATATTCTTTGACGCCAATGGCGATGGAAAGCAAGATTTACTCGTTTCGTCTCTATACCGGTATAATTCCAGCATGCAAAAGGAAAGTGGTATTCAACTCTACTCCCATTCCGGTACTGCCACTGTACCTGAATTTTCGTTCGTCGAACGCGATTACCTGAATTTGACGAATGAAAACTTGGGATTGCGAATTGTCCCAACTTTCGGTGATTTAGATGGGGATGGTGACCAAGATTTAATTGTCGGTAAAGCGGATGGGAAGTTGGCTTATTATGAAAACACATCGAACGCCAATTCTCCTGCTACCTTTGCCAATCCAATCATAAATTTGAAAGACAACAACGGTCAAACAATTCAAGCTGGCTCATTTTCATTTCCACAACTGTTTGATTTAAACAAAGATGGAAAACTAGACTTAATTATTGGTCGGAAAACAGGACAAATCATGTATTACGAAAACATCGGTACCAACACCACACCATCCTTCAAACTAATCACCAACAAATTGGGCAATGTGGATATTTCAACGGTAACTGTCGAAGGTTATGCTGCGCCGCATTTCTTTCACTTGAATGATACGACTCATTTATTTTTAGGTGGCTACGACGGAAAACTCCATTATTACAAAAACATTGACGACAACCTTCAAGATGGTAATTCTTTTGAGTTAGTTTCTCACGCATACATGGGAATTGACGTAGAAGGTTATAGTTCGTTTTGGGTAAATGACGTCAATCACAATGGAAATCTGAACTTATTTGTTGGTGGAGACTTAGGAGGGGTCATGCACTTTGAACACGATCCAAATCAAGTCGTTCAGGTGAACGAAGTTTTAAACAATGATCCAGAAATTTACATTTATCCAAATCCAAATGATGGAAAATTTCAAATTGTATTACCTCAAGGACAGGTTTCAGATTGGCAACTTGTTATTTATGATCATACTGGAAGGCAAATAGACTTTCAAGTTTCAGAGAATAGGATTGAGTTAAACACAAAGCAATCGGGCTGGTACTTCTTAAAAATGACCCACCTTCAAAATGGCAAAACCATTGTTAGAAAATTATCTGTGAATTAGCTTTTATTCAGTAAAATGTCTCGAAACCTAAATTCCGAGACATTTATTATCAATGGTTAGGGATAATATCTTGTGTGTTAATTACTTTATTTCTTACAAATGTCAACTCTTTATTTCAATCGTGCAATACTCAATATGCAGTAGAAGGCAATCCAAAGCTCTCAACTTGCTAAAAACAAGACAATTAGTCTTGAACAAAAACTCAAAATATTTTGATTTACCCTTTAAACTTCAACAAAAAAAGGGTTGAAAGACAGGAAAACATCGTTTGAAAACATCGAAATGTAAAGAAAAATTGTTTACTTTTAACCGTATATACTTTTAAAATGAGCGATAATTATTTTGACATTCTAACAAAAACATGGTTTGATGCCTCTCTAGAAGCTTCTCAGAAATTAGTTTCTCAAAAAGAAAAACTCAAAATTGAGGTAAACAACAATTTTCTAAACTTCTCGCAAGTTGGCTGTTATTATTACTTTACATTTAACTTATCCAATGCTCAATTTGAATTTATGAGCGAAACGGTTAAAGATGTTTTAGGCTACGAAAACTTTATTACCGTTCACGATATGACTCAACTTATTCACCCTCAAGACCTCCCCTATTTCGTTGGTTTTGAAAATAAAGTAGTTGACTTTTTTAAAGCCTTGGATGAAGCTGTTTTTCGAAAATATAAAGTTCAGTACGATTTTAGAATTAAGAAAAAAGATGGAGACTACGTTCGAGTTCTCCACCAAGTCATTGTCATTGAATCCGATGACAAAACCAAAAGCATTTTGAAAACATTTGGAATGCATACGGACATTACCCATTTAAAAGAAAAAGGAATACCTAAATTATCTTTCATCGGATTAGAAGGTCAACCTTCCTACATCGATGTAGAAGTAGAGAACATTGTTAAACCTTATGAAGAAATGTTTACCAAAAGGGAACACGAAATGTTGTTCCTAATTTGTCGGGGACTTAATCGCGTTCAAATCGCTGAAGTGTTAAGAATCAGTAAACACACAGTGGATACCCATCGGCGAACTATTTTAAAGAAAACGAAAACCTCCTCCATTGCAGAGTTGGTTGCTAAAACCATGTCCGAAGGTTGGATTTAGCACACCGTTTGGGCATGTTATTTCAATGAAATAATTTTTTCTAAATTTTCCGCACCAAAAGTCATGGCGGGTTTGAATTCATAAATGGCGTATATAGTTGAACCACTTCCACTCATGGAGGCATATACGGCACCTTCTGCATAGAGTTTATCTTTTACCGCTTTTAAAATAGGATGATGACGGAAAACAGTTTGTTCAAAGTCATTCACCAACTCATCCTTCCAAGTAGCAATCGGCTGACTTAAAATTTCCGAAACAGATTTGGAGGATTTCTTAAACTCAATATTCGAAAAAGCTTGCTTTGTACTTACAAAAACGCCTACATTCACTACTTTCAACCAATATCCCGTCAAAGAAAAGGAAATTTCTTCCAACCTTTCTCCTCTGCCGCGGGCAATTTGAGGAGCTGAATTAACAAAAACAGGACAATCGCTTCCGAGTTTTGCAGCGAGTTCCTGTAGGGTCGTAACTGACAAGCCTAAATTATATAATTCATTCAAAGCAAGTAAAACGTATGTTCCATCAGAAGAGCCTCCACCTAATCCTCCACCCATTGGAATGCACTTATGTAAATGGATCTTCACTTCTTGAATTTGGTAACTCTCTTTCATTAATTCATAAGCTTTGACGCAAATGTTTTCATTTATCGCTCCTGAAATCGGTAAACCGGAAGAATGAAAAGAAAAAGTGGATGAAATATTTACTTCCAAGATATCTAAGATAGGAAGTTGAAACATCATGGTTTCCAGCTCGTGATACCCGTCTTCGCGTTTAAAAAGTACGCGCAAACCCAAATTTATCTTGCATGGAGGAAATAATATCATCAAACAAAGATACGAGAAGTCATCTATTTTCGTAACTTTCGCTTCCAAATTTACATGAAATGGCAACATATTTAGATTTTGAAGAACCAATCAAGGCTTTGGTGGACCAAATAGCTCAAACGAAAGAGATTGGCGAATCGACAGACGTCGATATGACTGATAAAGTAGTTGTACTTGAAGAAAAATTAGCATCGAAAACGAAAGAGATTTTCGCGAATTTAACACCTTGGCAGCGAGTTCAGCTTTCCCGTCATGCGGATCGACCATATTCAATCGCATACATCAATGCAATTACGGACAATACTTTCCAAGAACTACATGGAGATCGTGGCGTAAAAGACGACAAAGCCATGATCGGTGGTTTCGGAATGATTGATGGTCAAACCGTAATGTTTATTGGTCAGCAAAAAGGAGTGAACACGAAAATGCGTCAGTTTAGAAATTTCGGAATGCCGAATCCTGAAGGATATCGAAAAGCATTGAGATTAATGAAGCTGGCTGAAAAATTCAATAAACCAATCGTTACTTTTATCGATACTCCAGGAGCTTTTCCAGGATTAGAAGCTGAAGAAAGAGGTCAAGGTGAAGCAATCGCTCGTAACATCTATGAAATGATGCGATTGAAAGTTCCAGTTATCTGCATCATCATCGGTGAAGGTGCTTCTGGTGGTGCTTTGGGGATCGGTGTCGGAGACAAAGTTTTGATGCTTGAAAACACCTGGTACTCGGTAATTTCTCCAGAATCCTGCTCTTCCATCCTATGGAGAACTTGGGAACACAAAGAACTAGCGGCAAATGCCTTGAAATTGACTTCTACCGACATGAAGAAAAACAAATTGGTAGATGGCGTCATCAAAGAACCAGTCAGCGGTGCGCACCGAAGCAAAGAGGAAATGTTCTCGATTGTAAAAAGAAACATCAAGAAACACATCAAGGAATTAAAAGACCAAGATCCATCCGAACGAATCAATAACCGAATTGATAAGTTTTGTGCAATGGGTGTTTGGAAAGGTTAAAAGAAAACATACTCATAAAAAAATCCGCAGTACCAATTGGAACTGCGGATTTTTTGTTTTCTCTATTTTGAATGAATCTTCTAAAGCAAAGACTCAATAATCTTATCCATGCTATATCCTTCCGCTTCTGCGCGGTAATTGCGTACAATTCGATGTCTTAAAATCGGTTTTGCAACTGCTTTCACGTCTTCAATGTCTGGTGAGAATTTACCTTTCAACAAAGCATGACATTTAGCCGCTACGATCAAATATTGAGAAGCTCTTGGTCCTGCACCCCAACTGATGAAGTCTTTGGTGATTTGAGGTGCAAGTTCGCTGTCGAAACGAGTTTTACCTACCAACTTCACCGCATACTCTAAAACATTGTCAGGAACAGGCACACGGCGAACCAATGCTTGGTATTCCTCAATTTGCTGACCCGTTAAGATTTGTTTCAACTGAACAGTGGAATCACTCGTTGTTGCTTTCACAATGGCCAATTCTTCCACGTAAGATGGATAATCGACCCAAATGTTAAACATAAAACGGTCTAACTGTGCCTCTGGCAAAGGATAGGTTCCTTCTTGTTCGATTGGATTTTGAGTAGCCAATACAAAAAACGGCGAGGGCAATTCATAGTTCTTTCCGCCTGCGGTTACCGAACGTTCTTGCATCGCTTCCAGCAAAGCTGATTGTGTTTTTGGCGGCGTACGGTTGATCTCATCGGCCAACACAATGTTGCTAAAAAGTGGACCTTTGATGAACTTAAAGTTTCTATGTTCATCTAAAATTTCAGATCCGATGATGTCAGATGGCATTAAATCCGGTGTAAATTGAACGCGGTTGAATGACAGTCCCAACGTTTGCGCAATGGTGTTCACCAAAAGCGTCTTCGCCAAACCAGGCACACCGATTAATAAAACGTGTCCTCTGGAAAAAATAGAAATTAACACCTGATCTACCACTTCATCTTGTCCAATAATTACTTGATGAATTTCATTCTTGAGCGCTTCATAGTGCTCAATCATTTGATTTACTTTGGCGACATCTGACATTTTATAAAAGAGTTTAAGGTTATTAATTGGTACTCCATTGATGATCAAATTGACAAGCGCTTAAAGAAGGGTCAATACGAATAAAAGCATTTTTCACTTTGTCATCCGTCCATTTCTTCAATGTTTCTTGCCTTTTTTGATTCAAAGCAGCAGACTGAATTAATGCATAATCGTCATTTAAATTTGCACGGTGAGGTGGTGTTCGATCCATCAATCGTACAATACGAACTCCTTGTTTTCGCTCGTTGAAATCAAAATACAACGAAGGTGTTGAGATTTCCCCTTTATCCAATGCATCTGTCAATAAGTAAATCTGCTGATCTACTTGATTCAAGTCCTCCATGCTCCAGGTCTGCTCTCCCGTAATTGGGTTGGCAATGATTCCCTTGTTCTGTTTGGTATTGTCATCGTTGGAATATGTAACAACCGCATCTTCCCAAGTGATTTCATTGGACTTAAGCAATTGATGACATTCTTCAATTTTCTCACTAGCCTGAGCCAAACTTTCACGGCTAAAAGTTGGAATAATCAAGATGTGTGAACAAACATAATCATCCCCATTTCGCTTCAACAGTTTCACGATGTGATAACCGAATTCTGTTTCAAAAATATTGCTCACTTCACCTTCTTTCAATGAAAAAACAGCCGCTTCAAACGGCGCAACCATCATTCCTCGCGTTGCGTTCATGACACCACCTTTTTGAGCACTTCCAGGATCTTCAGAATGTTTTTTCGCTTCTGACTCAAAGTTTCTACCCGATTTAATTCCAGTCAAAATATCCTCTAACTTCTTTCTTGCTAAGTCTTTGTCTTCTTTATTAATCGTTGGAAAAATAACAATTTGCTGAAAGCTCAATTGCGCATTGATCAATGGAACACTATCAACTGGTATTTTACTGAAAAATGCTTCAATTTCTTTTGGTGTTACCGTAATTTGCTGGGTAATCTCACGCTGCATTTCTTCTGCCAACATTCGATCTTTGATCAAAGGGCGAAATTCTAATTTGATTTGAGTCACTGTTTTTCCATAAAACTCTTCCATCTTTGCACGACTTCCTATTTGCTGTTCAATCACACGAAGTCGGTTTTCCATTTCAGCGTCTACTTGTTCATCAGTAATCACTAAACTATCTAATTTTGCTTGGTTCACCAACAGGTTTTGAAACATCAAGTCTTCAAGAATCTGGCAATCTGATTGATCATTCAACTCTACTCCTGATGAAGCTGCTTGTGCTTTTTGTGCGTCTAAGTCTGATTGAAGAATGATATTTTCTCCAATTTGCGCAACGATTCGGTCAATGATTAAGCGATCTTGACCCAAAGTAGTTAAGCCTATTAGTAAAAAGGGAATGACAAGTATTTTCATGAATTTCTATTAATCCTCAATGAAACGTGAATTCGAATCATTTAGTGCGAGTCTTTGTAAATATGCGTTTTTTTTTTCAATTGGAAGGCAATTTCTTTAAAAATCAAAATCCGCTCCTGATAGTCAGGAGCGGATTTGAAAATAAATTTATTTTCCGATTCCATAAAGAACATCTTCATGGATAACAATTGGATGCTTTTTTTGCAATTCTTCCAACCAATCTTTTTCTAATTGGTTTTGGTAATCAGAGGTAACAATTCCTTTCGCTTCAGAAAGCTCTTTCAGACCTGCCGGAATCATTTCTGAGACTTTAACCACGTAAATTTTACCTTCAAATTCATAGGGTTTATTTACTCCCTTTTTCAATTGTTGACTTGCTAAATAAGGTGTCTCTGACAGTTCGAATTTATTGGTGCGAACTCGCAGGTTCAGCTCTGAAGTTTTATTTACTTTTTCAACTACATGCTTGGAATTGACAGTATCGTTTTGAATCATTTTGTATACTTCATTCGCAATATCTTGATTTAAACATTCGTAAACCATTGCATCTACACGCGGAGTCCATTGATATTTAGCGATATTCTCAGTGTAAAATGCTTCCAAACCAACTGTATCCCGAGACGCTTTGTTCCAAACTTTATCCGTCATGATTTCATACAATAAAATTCCGTCGTGATATTCTTGCATTAGTGCTTTGAATTCCGGGTATTTTGCTTCTAGTTTAGATTCTTCGTATTCCAAGATACTTGCTTTTTCCCAATTTCTAAATTGTTCGTCTACAAGCTCTTTTTTATCTGTCATTTTTGAAGAGCGTGCGTTTTTCTCTAAATAGACAGCGAATTGTTTCTGCGTAAAGGATTTACCATCTAAGGTAAACATGGCTTTATCAGAAATCAAATTGGTCGCTTTCCATTTTCCTTGCTGATATGTGGAATCCAAATTCGCAGCAAACCATTTAATTGTTGATTTAGATTTATCCTTGTATTTGTATTCTTTTTTTAATTTTTGAACGAATGAGTTTTGAGTTCTCTTAGAACGCTCATCTCTGTTTACTTTGTTTTGGATGTCTTTTTTCATCGAATCAAAAGAAGCCAAGTCCTTCCAATCTAACTTCTTAATGATGTGGAATCCAAAATTCGTTCTAATTGGTTCAGAAATATCACCTACGTTTTTCAAGTCAAAAGACGCTTCCTCATAAACTGGAATCATTCTCGTTGGAGCACCTGAACCAAATACAGGAAGTTCACCTCCTTTCGAATTAGAACCTGGGTCATCCGAAAAGTCGTTTGCTAATTTTGCAAAATCCTCACCTGCAAGTGCTTTTTGATAAATTTCATTTGCTTTTTTCTCAGCGGCCTCAATTTCTTCTGGAGAATCATCAGGTTTCGAAGCAATCATGATGTGAGCTGTTTTCACAGTCCCTCTTGCTGGTCGAACATCTACCACTTTTAAAATGTGATAGCCAAAACGGGTTCTAACTGGATTTGAAGTTTTTCCAATAGGCGTTTTGTATGCTGCTTCTTCGAAAGGAAAAACCATCTGAAAGGCAGTGAAATAACCTAAATCTCCACCATTTACTTCAGAAGATGGATCATCAGAACCACCTGGCCCCTTTGCAACTATTGCAAAGTCTTCACCTGCATCGACGCGTTTTTTCAAAGCCAAAGCTCTGTTGTATGCCTTCAAGGTGTCTGCTGGAGATGCATTGGGGTCTAAATTGATTAAAATATGCGATGCACGAATTTCCTTTTTGTAACGTTCGTATGCTTCACTAACCAAAGCATCGTTCGTTTCATGATCAACTAAATAAGGTGCAGAAAGTGTTTTTCTATACCCTTGTAATTCTGATTTTAATTTTGGAATGGTGTCGTACCCTAAACTTTCTGCTTCAGCAACTTTCAACTTAAACTTTCTGAAAAGCTCCATGTATTCATCCAAGGAAGCTTTGTCATACTTTGGATCGTTGTTGTTTTTTAGATAAATCTGTAATA
>SMEQ01000286.1_pt1 | contig 15925 bp, 11 predicted proteins | sample 2456281 | NCBI WGS metagenome assembly SMEQ01 (sample SAMN10132596, study PRJNA489261) | soil metagenome | isolation source: day1 antibiotic-loamy sand soil ammended with raw manure from dairy cow... | place: USA | collected 2015-04-01
GTACTGGTTGCACCACTTGAACTGGCTTCTTGGTATGGAATCTCTGACCCTTTTAAAATCTTTGCGGTTTCTTTATCAGAGGTAACAACTTTAGGCTGCGACACCACTTCTCCGTTACCAGTTTTTTCCATCGCTGAAAGCTGTAAGTCCAATATGGCATGGTTAGAAATAAAGCCGATACCCAGACCTGCTGTTGGAGCAGTCACCCCAAGATCAACAAAGGTATTCTCAGAACCACCTAAACCACCATTGGCAGCCCAGTTATTATTACTTCTTCTTTTAAAACTACCATCCCAACGCACGCCAAGGCTTTTACTGTAGTCAACGTTAGCCTCGACGATGCGCGCTTCAATCATCACCTGACGTACCGGAATATCCAGCTGCGCAACGACACGACGTAACTCATCCAGCTTTTCTTGTGTCTGATACGCAATGATACTGTTGGTGCGGTCATCCACCGTGACAGAACCACGCACATCACTCTGATCACTGGTCACGGACTGGAACAGTGCTGCAATCTGTGACGCTTTCGCATAATTCACTTGAATCAGTTCGCGACGTAACGGTGCAAGCTCAGCAATTTGCTTCTGTGCTTCCATCTCTTGACGTTCGCGTGCTGCAATTTCATCAGCAGGCGCAACTAGCAGTACGTTACCGATTTTACGCTTATCCAAACCTTTGGTTTTCAATACCAAATCCAAAGCCTGATCCCAAGGTACATTCTGTAAGCGTAAAGTGATATTGCCCTGCACAGTGTCACTGGCGACTAAGTTTAAGTCGGTAAAGTCAGCAATCAACTGCAGTACTGAACGCACATCAATGTCTTGGAAGTTTAACGACAGCTTCTCACCCGTATAAGCAAAACGCTCGGCATTACGCTTCTCAATTTGCTCTTCAGTCACAGGTTTAACACTGATCGTGAGTTTGTCATCGGTTTGGTAGGCTAAGTAGTCGTACACACCGGTTGGTTCAATAACAATAGATACCTTACCGCCTGACTCACTGGCACTGACAAACTGCACAGGTGTGGCAAAATCTTTTACGTCTAAGCGCACACGCAATGCTTCAGGTAACGCCGACTTAGCAAAGGTTAAACGGATTTTGCCGCCCTGATCTTGAATGTCAGGTGTACTACTTGGATCATCTAAAGCGATAACAACATTACCTTCACCTTGATCGCCACGCTGGAAATCAATGTTACTAATGCCCGCTTTTTTTGCCACGTAAGGCTTAACAATCGGCGTATTGGGTACGGGTGCAGAAGCGGCTACACCGTCTCCGACCACCACATACAAGAAGTTACCTTCTGCACGCGTGTTATAAGCAGATAAGGTACTCATATTAATGATTAAACGAGTACGGTCTTGCGCTTCAATAATGTTGATACTGCGTGCATTTCCAGAACCAAGCTCACGGTTTTTTGCACCCAGTTTATTTTTAACGCCGGGCAAATCTAAAGCGATACGCGCGGGCTGCTCAATGGTGTAACCACGCGGTGCAGTAATGGCTTCATCAAAACCTAATTTCAACTCAATTTTATCGCCTGGTAGCGTGGCTACATTGAGCGACTCTAAATTAGCGGCTAGCAGAGCTGGCGATAGCGCCGCTGCTAGTAATGTCATACCGATCCGAGATAATTTTGTTTTCATGTTCAATTCCGTTGTGCTTTCAAATAGTCAGTTGTTATGAGCAGCCCACTCAAGAGCGTTCCTGCAAAGCCAGAGTTCTTGGCCGCTCTAACCAGCCACCATCTCCATCCGATACAATTTCAATAATCTCTACACCTGCAGCAGTAATAGCTACAACACGCCCGTGGTTACCACCTAGATAATCACCCATGCGTATCCGGTGTACACCATCGCCACCACGAATTAGAGCATACACACCTGCTTCATTCGACAGCGTGCCCACCATCACAAAACTTTCAATGTTAAAGCCTTCCAGAAACTGCTTTACACGTGTTTCATCAGGCTGCACATCGGCATTGCCTTTCTGCTGGCTGACAAAGTCTATTTTAACTGGCGGCTGAAAAGGACTGCGCAAAGCGGCGGCAACATAAGTAAAAGGCTCGTAAATAACCTCTTTAGGCATAGGTTCAATAGCACCTTTAGGGCGTGCGCGCACTTCATCCATAAAAGTTTGCAGATCAGCAAAACTCCCCGAGGAGTCACATCCCACTAAGCCTAAAGATAAAACAGCAGCAACTATATAATGTGAGCGCTTCATTTCTTCGCTCCTTTATCATTGTAGCGATAGGTTTTAACTAAAATATTCATCGCTAATTTAGAGCTGTTACCAGCCACCACAGGTTTAATAGAGAAGTCATGCAATGTCACGATCCGCGGCATACTGGCCACCGCACTCACAAATGTTGCCAGATCGTGGTAAGTGCCAAACACTTTCACCTGAATCGGTAATTCAATATAAAAAGGCTGGGTCAGTTCAGGTAAGAGCTTAATTTCCTCAAACTCCAGACCCGAGTTAAGTCCGGCGCTGGTGATATCTTCAAGCAAGCCAGGCACTTCAGTGTCACTGGGCAGTTGACGCAATAAAGCTTCAAACGAAGCTTCCATCAACTGCATTTGCTCTTTATATTCTTCAAGGTTAGCTGCTTGACGCACCTTAAGGGTAAATTCCTCTTTTAAGGTCACTTCCTGTTGTTTATTGCGATCCAACGACTCTTGCAAGTCAGTTAAATGCATAAAATAACCCAAGGCCAATACAGCTACAAAGAGAATAATACAGGCTAAAGCACGTACCGCTGCAGGCCAAGAACCTATGTTATTTAGATCCAGCTCGGCAAAGTCGATTTTGCCTAAGCTTTTAAAGGAGTCCACTACACTCATTGCTGTGCTCCTTGCTTATTTTCATCACTGGGCACTGTTTGCTGTACCGTCAGTCTAAAACTATTGGCCTGCTCAAGCTTGTCAGCACTCACAGCCTTAACCTCTGTCAGGTTTGGCGCAGTCAACCAGTCTGAACCATCTTGATTACGCATCAAACTTGAGACCAGATTGTTTGACTCAGCGGCACCGTCAATCGAGATCGACTGTCCAACCATTTTCACATCGGTGAAATACACACCGTCGGGCAGGGTTCTTACCAGCTGATCAAACACACGTGCAGCAATAGGGCGATTACCTTGCAAGTCCTGAATAATTTTCATCCGCTCAACCAATTGCTGTCGACGCGTTTTCAGCTCACTGATTTCTTTAATACGCGAATCAAGCGCAGAAATCTCTTTGCTAATAAATGCATTACGAGCATTTTGCTGTTCAATTTGATTATTTAAGTACTGATCGCCTAAAAAAACCAAACCGCCAGCAACAATTAACACTCCAACCAGAGTGACTAAAAACTGTTGCTTGCGCTCTTCGCGTAACTGTTCACGCCAGGGAAGTAAGTTGATGCGTGCCATCAGTCAAAACTCCTCATTGCTAAACCACAGGCAATCATCAAAGACGGTGCATCACTGGACAGCGCTCCTGCACTGACTTGACTGCTTAATGTCATATTGGCAAAAGGGTTAGCGATAACTGTCCGCGTACCAATTTTTTGCTGTACCAGTGCATCAAGCCCCGTAATGGATGCCGTACCACCGGCTAAAACAATATAGTCGACATCACTGTACTGCCCCGCTGCAAAAAAGAACTGCAAAGAGCGGGACACTTGTTGCACCACGGTATCTTTAAACGGATTCAATACTTCACTTTCGTAGTCATCCGGCAAACCGCCTTGTTTCTTGGCAAGACCGGCTTCTTCTACTGAGAGCCCGTAACGTCGCTGAATCTCTTCAGTCAGCTGTTTTCCACCGAAAATTTGTTCTCGCGTGTAAATGATTTTACCGTTATGCAACACACTGAGCGTCATCATCGTTGCGCCAATATCGACCACAGCCACGGTTAAGTCATCTTCAGCATGACCCAACTGCTCAGTCAGCAATTCATAAGCACGCTCTAAGGCATACGCTTCAATTTCTACAATTTTAGCTTTTAAACCCGCAATCGCTAATGCCCCTTCACGTGCTTCAATGTTTTCTTTACGACACGCAGCTAACAGTACATTGACCCGATCATTACTGCGCGGAGCAGGCCCTTCCACCTCAAAGTCAATTGCTACTTCGTCCAGCGGGAAAGGTATGTATTGATCAGCTTCAATTTTGAGTTGATTTTCCAACTCATCGTCAGTGAGCCCAGCATCCATCTCAATGGTTTTAGTAATCACTGCAGAGCCAGCAACCGCAACCGCAACGTTTTTAACGTTGGTGCGTGCCTTAGTGATCAGCTTTGCTATGACTTGGCCAACCAACTCCATTTCGGCAATATTTTTTTCAACAATTGCATTGGGTGGGAGTGGCTCAACAGCAAACGCCTCTACTTTGTAGCGGCCACCTGAGCAACTCAGTTCAATGAGCTTGACTGAAGTCGAGCTTATATCGATCCCCAGCAGCGTATTCGCTTTCTTTTTGAAGAGCCCTAGCACGACCGAATTCCTATCAGTATCCGTTACTTACGAACGGTTCAGATTTTTTTCCACATTTAAAAACAATTTTGTAAGGAAGCTCAAATAGCTTCTCTTGAGTAAAAACGCTTATAATGTGCCCTGTTTTATTATATGACGCTGTAATTTTCATACCCCACAACACTCTTTGGGAATCCAATAGCCTTGATACACTTGCTGAAATTCCTCTTTGCCACCTGTATCGCTCTTGTGTGTGGGCTTGCGCTCGCCTTAAGCGGCGCGTTTTTGTACTTGAGCCCAAATCTACCATCTGTTGAATCTTTACGCAGTATAGAACTACAGATTCCTTTGCGGGTCTATAGCCATGATGCAAAGTTAATCGCAGAGTTTGGAGAAATGCGCCGCTCCCCTATCGCGTTCGCCGATACACCCAAACACTTTATTCACGCCTTACTCGCCGCAGAAGACGATAATTTCGCCAACCATTATGGCGTAGATCCTGGAAGCTTAGTGAGAGCTGCTGCTCAAATTTTGAAAACAGGTCGAATTCAAACCGGCGGCAGCACCATTACTATGCAAGTTGCCAAGAACTTCTTCCTCTCCAGCGAGCGTAGTTTTTCACGTAAAGCCAATGAAATTCTTTTAGCCCTACAAATCGAGCGTGAATTAACTAAAGACGAGATTCTAGAGCTTTATATAAATAAAATATACCTCGGTAATCGTGCTTACGGTATCGAAGCGGCTTCTCAAGTGTATTACGGCAAATCAATTAATGACATCAGTCTCGCTGAAATGGCCATGATCGCTGGCCTACCCAAGGCGCCATCACGCTTTAACCCTATTGCTAATCCTTCCCGCAGCATGGAGCGCCGTAATTGGATCTTAGGACGCATGTTAAAACTGGGGCGTATATCTGCGGAAGAATACCAAGCTGCAGTCGATGAACCCTTAACCGCGCGCCTGTACTTTACTGCACCAGACTTAACGGCGCCTTATATTGCCGAAATGGCACGTGCAGAAATGGTCGGCCGCTTTGGTGGGCAAGCCTATACCGACGGTTACAACGTCACCACTACAGTCCCTTCTGACCTACAAATCGAAGCAGGACAAGCAGTACGCAAGGGCTTGATCACTTACGATCAGCGCCACGGTTACCGCAAACCAGAACAACTCGCTTTAGCGCCCGAGCAATGGGCTGCCGCATTAACTTCAACGCGTGTTATAGCGCGTTTTTTACCCGCCATAGTGACTCAAGTCAGCGCCAACGACATTACCGTGCTGCTGGCAGACGGCGAACACCACTCGGTGTCATGGCAAAGCATGCGCTGGGCGCGTCCTTTTATTAACAGTCGCAGCCTAGGTCCTGTGCCGCGACGACCTGCTGATATTGTGCAAGTTGGCGACCTGATTCGCGTTGATCGCCAAGATGACAACACATACAGCTTTGCACAAATCCCTAAAGCTGAGGCAGCACTGGTATCGCTCGACCCCAATACGGGTGCAATTCGTGCACTCGTGGGTGGGCTTTCATTTGAGCAAAGCAATTACAACCGTGCGATCCAAGCCAAGCGCCAACCGGGCTCAAGCTTTAAGCCTTTTGTGTACAGTGCCGCTTTAGATGCGGGCTATACAGCAGCGACGATAGTCAACGATACACCTCTGGAAGTGTTTGAACCGGGGATGAAGTCTGTCTGGCGCCCGAAAAACTCCTCACGCGACTTTCTAGGCCCCATACGGGTGCGCGAAGGTCTCTATCGCTCGCGTAATATTGTGTCGATTCGTATTTTGCAAGATATCGGCATGCAATACGCCCACCAATACATCAGTAAATTCGGTTTTGAACTCAGCGACTTACCCCGCAACTTATCCCTCGCACTGGGTACAGCCACCCTAACCCCTATGGAAGTCACAACCGGCTGGACTGTATTTGCGAACGGCGGCTATAAAATCGAACCTTATTTAATTCAACGTATCGATAACCGCGACGGGCAAACAATTTTCTTGGCCAATCCTGCACGCACTCCCGCAGGCAAAAAAACCAATACCGATAGTGCCAACTCAGAACAACTGTTAGCGGCAGATGATCTAGAACCGCAACTGCAAGCCGAGCGCGTTATTGATGAGCGTACAGCTTATATAATGACCAGCATGCTCAAGGATGTGATTACCCGCGGCACGGGTAACAAAGCCATGAGCCTTGGCCGCACCGACTTAGCAGGTAAAACAGGAACAACCAACGAATCAAAAGACAGCTGGTTTGCTGGCTACAACAGCGATGTAGTGACCACCGTCTGGGCCGGTTTTGATCAACCAGAAAGCTTAGGTCGTAGCGAGTATGGCGGCACTGTGGCGCTGCCGATCTGGATTGATTACATGGCTTATGCGCTAAAAGATACGCCCATGCATAGCATGAAAGAACCTGCCGGCATGATGACTTTACGCATTGATCCCGCCAGCGGACGTATTGCACGCCCCGGCACGCCTAAAGCCTATTTTGAAATCTTCAAAAGTGAAGACGCACCACCCACCATGGATGAGCTTGAAAACAGCTGGGAATCACCCAGCAGCACTTATCAAGAATCAGCACCCGCTGCGCCTATCGATTTATTCTGATCAATCAGAATAAGCGCCCAATAAAAAACCCGCATTCAATGCGGGTTTTTTATTACTCAAAGGCTCAGCGCTTAGCCATTAAACACATCATCAACTGACGTCAGCGGATAATGCTTAGGGTACGGCAGCGTCGCCACACCGCTCTCAATCGCCGCTTTCGCAACAGCATCTGACACCAGCGTAATTAAACGTGGGTCCATTGGCTTTGGAATAATGTACTCGCGACCAAACTCTAAGCAGTCAATGCCATAAGCATCGCACACAGCGTTGGATACCGGCAGTTTTGCTAATTCGCGTAACGCGTTCACTGCAGCAATTTTCATTTCTTCGTTAATACGGGTGGCACGTACATCCAGCGCACCGCGGAAGATGAACGGAAAGCCCAGTACGTTATTCACTTGGTTTGGATAGTCTGAACGACCGGTCGCCATGATCACGTCAGAACGCGTGGCATGCGCCAGCTTAGGATCAATTTCTGGATCAGGGTTTGAACAAGCAAAGACCACTGGGTTTGGCGCCATGCGCAGTAAGTTTTCTGCACTCAATAAATTTGCACCTGACAAACCAACGAACACATCAGCATCCGTCATAGCATCAGCTAAAGTACGGCAGCTGGTTTCATGTGCGAACACAGCTTTGTACTGGTTTAAATCGTCACGACCCGAATGAATAACGCCTTTACGGTCAACCATAAATAGGTTTTCAACTTTAGCGCCCATGCTGATCAACAACTTCATGCAGGCGGTTGCTGCAGCGCCTGCACCGAGGCAAACAATGCGCGCTTCTTCCAGGGTTTTGCCAGCAATTTCTAGCGCATTAAGCATACCTGCAGCCGTCACAATCGCTGTACCGTGCTGATCATCGTGGAATACAGGAATATCACACTGCTCAATCAATGCGCGCTCAATTTCAAAGCACTCAGGCGCTTTGATATCTTCGAGATTAATGCCACCAAAAGTAATTGAAATACGCTTAACAGTATCAATAAATGCTTGCGGGCTTTCGGCATCCACTTCAATATCAAATACGTCCACACCAGCAAAGCGCTTAAAGAGTACGCCTTTACCTTCCATCACCGGCTTAGAAGCCAAAGGACCTAAGTTACCCAAGCCTAAAATTGCCGTACCGTCTGAAATAACGGCTACGAGATTACCTTTACCTGTGTACTTGTAAGCAAGCTCTGGATCACGGGCAATTTCACGTACAGGCTCAGCCACACCAGGACTATAGGCTAAGGCCAGATCCCGTGCTGTTGCTGTGGGCTTAGTGAGCTCAACACTTAACTTTCCCGGACGCGGCGAAGCGTGGTACTCGAGAGCGGCTGTTTTTAGATCAGACATGATTGGCAATTCCCGCTTGACTATTATAGTGAATTTAAGGACGTCTGAGCATACTCAAGAACGACAATCCCCACAAGAGCATCTCGCTGTCTCTAGTGGCAAAGCTTTAAAAATAGACTTCTTTATATCTAACCACAGCAACTTTTAGTCTATTGCAACTCCAGCATGGACGGATGACTCACGGTTAAACGCCAGCGCGCATCAGCACGACTGCGCCCCTTTCGATCGACCACCCAGCCGCGTACACGCACATTGCGTCCTTGCCATTGCTCGAATGCTTGATCTGTAAAGTACGCTATAGATTGCTGTGGAATATTAACGGTGAACGCATGCCCCAGCTCAAGCCAGACGCCACCCTTGTTTCTCTGCACGCTTTGAATGCGTCCCTGTAACAAATTAAAGCCACCGCCCTTAATCTTTTGTACGGGTGTATAGCGCGCACTTTTCCACAAACCCAAGGTGGCTTGCTGTGCACGCTGTTCAGCTTTGACTAAGCAATCGGCTGACAGGGTATTGGGAGCAATTTGCGCATGAAAGGCTAACCCTTGCGCGATCAACTGCTCGGCAAAACTGGCGCCTTTAGCATCATAAGCGTAAGCCAACACACGCCCATAACGGTCATGCGACTCTTCACCCAGACGCAAATGAACGGCATCACCATTGGCCTTCACCAAGGCGGCAAGGCGTCGTGTTGCTTGCACGGCATAGGGCTGCGCACTGAGCCCACGCCCACCCATTTCAGGCGCATCAAGGCCAATTAAACGCACGCTACGACCATCGTGCAGACGCAGCGTATCACCATCGATAACGCGCTTCACCGCAAACGCTGTGGTGATCGCAGGCTCAATAGAGCAGTCAGTACTTGCAGCATAGAGTGGGGTCGACAACAGCAAAAAAAAAGCGCCCATAAAGGACGCTTTTCTTAGCATTGCTACGACCAATCTTAAATAGGCCATTTAAATGCTCTTTATTTTGTTGCACCGAAACCTGAGAAGCGCTGTTTGAAGCGATCAATACGACCACCCACATCAAGCACTTTTTGTTTACCGGTATAGAACGGGTGACATTCGGAACATACATCAATACTGATGTCTTTACCGATAGTAGAACGTGTTGTAATCACGTTACCGCAGCTGCAGGTAGCATTGATTTGAACATAATTTGGGTGAGTATCGGCTTTCATCGTGTTTCCTCAACATAACCGTGCCGCCACCCAACACCATTGTCGAGTACCGCACGAAAACAGGGTGTGAATAATACCAGAGCACACACCTGATGCAATAGTGTTTTTCGCAAATCGACAACAAGACAATACTTTAAGCGCTCGCATGTCCCAGTCACTTTGGAGTGATTTAAATAATACGGCTTTCGCACTTATGCTATGTTTTAGTCATACTATGAGTCTGCACCATGTTATACGACCTGTTACCAGACCCTATTTTACGGGATGAGGAGCTACTGTGAGTATCAATACCGCTAACCGCGTTTTTCCAGCCACTCGATTACGTCGCAACCGTCGTGACGATTTTTCACGCCGCTTAGTACGTGAAAACCAACTCAGCGTTGATGATCTAATTTTGCCCGTGTTTGTCCTCGACGGCAGCAACCGCAGAGAAGCTGTGCCATCCATGCCCGGCGTTGAACGTTTATCGATTGACCTGCTGCTTAAAGAAGCTGAAGAGTGGGTTGAGCTTGGCATTCCAGCCTTGGCACTGTTCCCGGTAACTCCTGTAGAAAAAAAATCACTGGATGCCGCTGAAGCCTGGAATCCTGACGCCATTGCGCAACGTGCAATTCGTGCCTTGCGTGAGCGTTTCCCAGACCTTGGTGTGATCAGTGATGTCGCGCTTGATCCTTTCACCACTCATGGTCAAGACGGTATTCTCGATGATGACAACTATGTCATGAACGAAGAAACCGTTGACGCACTGGTGCGCCAAGCGCTGTCACATGCCGATGCCGGCGCACAAATTGTTGCACCATCAGACATGATGGATGGCCGCATTCAAGCGATGCGCGAAGCATTAGAGCTGGCAGGTCATACCAACGTGCGCATCATGGCCTACTCAGCTAAATATGCCAGCGCTTACTACGGTCCATTCCGTGATGCTGTGGGCTCAGCCGCTAACCTGGGTAAAGCCAACAAATCCACCTATCAAATGGATCCAGCCAACAGCAACGAAGCGCTGCATGAAGTGGCCACCGACCTCAGCGAAGGTGCTGACATGGTGATGGTGAAGCCTGGCATGCCGTACTTGGATATTTTGCACCGTGTGAAAGATGAGTTTAAGGCGCCAACCTTTGTCTACCAAGTCAGCGGTGAGTACGCCATGCACATGGCTGCGATTCAAAATGGCTGGCTCAGCGAAGCAGTGATTATGGAATCCTTAGTGGCATTTAAACGTGCCGGTGCGGACGGTATTCTGACTTACTTTGCAGTGCATGCAGCCAAACAACTCAAGCACAACGCTTAATTTACAGCGGAGATATGTATGGGCAACGAAGGACTCAACCAATCAGCAGGCCATGCTGAACAGACCAATGACGCACCAGCGACAGCGGCTTTAGCTGCGCCTGACGACGGGTCCTGCGTTGCCATAACTCCAGTACCAAACCTAGACGATAGCAGCCTGTTTTTACATCGTGAGCTCTCGCAACTGCAATTTAATATTCGCGTTTTAGAACAAGCGCTTGATGAGTCAACGCCTTTACTGGAACGCTTAAAGTTTTTACTGATTTTCTCCAGCAATCTCGATGAGTTTTTTGAAATTCGCGTGGCTGGACTTAAAAAGCAAATCACCTTTGCCCGCGAACATGCCGACGCTGATGGCTTACAGCCGCATCAAGCCTTGGCGCGTATTTCCGAGGTCGTCCACGAACAAGTGGATCGCCAATATAAAATACTCAACGAGATTTTACTGCCGCAACTCGCTGCACAACAGGTGAGTTTTGTGCGCCGCCGTCATTGGACGGACAAAATAAAAGCATGGGTCAAAGACTATTTCGAAGCAGAAATTGCCCCTATCATTACGCCCATCGGCCTTGATCCAACCCACCCTTTTCCACTGCTGGTTAATAAAAGTTTAAATTTTATTGTGGAACTGGAAGGCGTTGATGCCTTTGGTCGCGATTCAGGTCTTGCGGTATTGCCCGCTCCACGGGTGCTGCCGCGCATTATCCGCATCCCCGAAGAAGTCGGCGGCACTGGGGTGAATTATGTTTTTTTATCCTCAATGATCCATGCCCATGCCGATGATTTATTCAACGGCATGAGCGTTAAAGGGTGCTATCAATTTAGGTTAACGCGCAACGCTGACCTCTCTGTCGATGCCGAAGGCGTTGAAGATTTAGCTCGTGCCTTGCGCGGTGAACTCTACTCACGCCGTTTTGGCGATGCGGTACGTCTTGAAGTTGCCGACACTTGCCCGGCGCACCTTGTGGATTGCCTATTAAAACAATTTGGTTTATCGGCTGCCGAACTCTATCAAGTCAACGGCCCGGTCAATCTGACACGTTTATTTAGCGTCACCGGACTGGAAAGCCATCCGCATTTGCAATTTCCGCCCTTTACGCCATCGATTCCTAAAGCACTCCAAAACAGCGAAAACATTTTCCAAGCGATCAGCAAGCAAGACTTTTTCCTGTATCACCCTTTTGAATCCTTCACGCCTGTGATTGATTTGCTGCGCCGCGCCGCCAAAGATCCAAATGTGGTGGCCATTAAGCAAACACTCTATCGCGCCGGCGCCAACTCAGAAATCGTCGATGCTCTGGTTGATGCTGCACGTAACGGCAAAGAAGTCACCGCCGTGATTGAGTTGCGCGCACGCTTTGATGAAGAGTCCAACCTCGCCTTAGCCAGCCGCCTACAAGCCGCCGGTGCAGTAGTTATTTATGGTGTAGTAAACTTTAAAACCCATGCAAAAATCGTCTCGATTTTACGCCGCGAAAATGGCAACTTTATCCGCTACGCACACTTAGGTACGGGTAACTACCATGCCGGCAATGCGCGTTTGTACACCGACTACAGCTTACTCACCGCCGATCCTGATCTGTGTGAAGACGTCTCCAAGCTGTTTGATCAATTGATTGGCATGGGCAAAACCTTGCCCATGAAAAAACTGCTACACGCTCCCTTCACGTTAAGAAAAACCCTACTGGACTTCATCGCTCGTGAAGCCAGTAATGCCAGCGCAGGTCAACCTGCGCGTATTATTATTAAGATCAATGCTTTAACCGATGCGCGCATGATCAAAGCCCTGTACAAAGCCAGCCAAGCCGGTGTGAAAATTGACTTAATCGTGCGCGGCATGTGCTGCTTACGCCCGGGCATTGCCGGCGTCTCACACAATATTCAGGTACGCTCAATTATTGGCCGCTTTCTCGAACACAGCCGCGTCTGCTATTTCCTTAACAGCCAAGGTGAGGAACAGATACTGCTCTCCAGTGCCGACTGGATGGAACGCAACTTAGATAAGCGCATTGAAACCTGCTTCCCTCTGGAAAGTAAAAAAATAGCGGCACGGGTTAAGAAGGAACTCGATGCCTATCTAAGCGATAACACCCATGCTTGGATCCTACACAGTGACGGCAGCTATCAGCAGCCGATATGCACAGATAGCGACACTGTATTCAATGTTCAAGACGTATTGCTCGACACCTTAAGCAGCCCTTTAATAGAAGTGCTTTAAAGCCAGCTCGAGCCTAAGGCCGGCGCAAAGGCTGAGCTTATGTGCAGGCAATAAAAAAGGCAGATGCTTAACACATCTGCCTTTTTTATTGTTTCGTTAAAACATTAGAGCGCCTGATAACAGCGCTCTAACTCACACCTCTTACTTGAGCAACATAGTTCCGTGCTCAGTAAAGTTAGCGTGCCATGAGAACGCTTTCTCTAAGTTGTGTGGTGTTTGACCGCCACGTGTTTTAGCTTCTGCTAAATAGTCACGTGCCTGCTGCTTATAGTCAGGGTGCATGCAGTTTTCGATGATACGCTCAGCCGCTTGTACTGGAGCTAAACCACGAATATCAGCATAACCTTGCTCAGTGATGATCACGTCAACGTCATGGTTGGTGTGGTCTACGTGCGTAACAAAAGGCACGATTGCAGAAATAGCACCACCTTTAGCGGTCGACTGCGTCACGAAAATAGTAATACGTGCGTTACGAGCAAAATCACCCGAACCACCGATACCGTTCATGATGTGCGTACCGCCAACGTGCGTTGAGTTCACGTTACCGTAAATATCTGCTTCTAACGCTGTGTTGAAAGAAATGATACCTAAACGGCGAATCACTTCAGGGTGGTTAGAGATTTCTTGTGAACGGAAAACGATTTTATCTTTGTACTTAGCGAGGTCTTTACCTAAGGTTTCAACACGCTTTTTCGACAAGGATAATGCCGTACCCGCAGCAAACTTCACCACGCCCGCATCAATCAGATCAAACACGCCATCTTGCAGTACTTCAGAGGCGACAACGATATCTTTAAAACCTGAAGTTTTCATACCGTTAAGTACAGCGTTAGCCACTGAACCTACACCCGACTGTAGCGGTGCTAGGCTTTCAGTTAAACGACCCAAACGCACTTCTTCACCGAGGAAGTCGAGTAAATTGTTTGCAATTTGCTGAGTTTCTTCGTTGGGCTCAAACAGCGGTGATGGCAGATCAGACTCGTTAGAAATAATGATGCCGCGAATTTTCGCAGGATCAACTTTCATACCAAAAGTACCAATACGCTTGCTAACTTCAAATACTGGAATCGCTTCACGGGTATTTTCGCCAGCGGGTTCTGGCATGTAAATATCGTGCATGCCTTCGTACTCAGGTGGAGCACTGGTGTTGAGTTCAATAATCACGTTCTTAGCAGTTTGCAAGAATACTGGTGAGTTACCCACAGAACCTGTTGGGATAATATCGCCATCTTCAGTGATCGCTGCAGCTTCAATAATTGCGTAGTCAATCGTTGGGTAGATACCCTGACGAATAAACTCTGGCATATGTGATAAATGCTGATCGATGTAGAAAATCTCACCGGCGTTAATCTTTTTACGCTGTACAGCGTTACCTTGGTAAGGCGCACGTAAGTTAATGATGCCAGCTTCTGCCATGGACTGGTCAGCGGCTGGGCCCATAGACGCACCTGTGAACAGGTTAACTTTGAATTTTTCGTTTTTACCGCGCTCAGATAGCGCTTTAGGGAAAAGTTTTGGCTCACCAAACAAGGTGAAACCACTCATACCTAAAGTCATGCCATCTTCAATCCATGTGGCTGCTTCTTCTGCGGTTACCACTTTGTCTAAAAGTGCTTTATTACGAATAAATTTACTTAAATCAGTGCTCATGCAACCACCTTTAAAGAGTTTTTGTTTTGAATAACATGTCTGCTAAAGACTAGATTATATAGGTATTTGTGCGCATACACTAAGGTAATTACTGCACTTCACCGCACAGCAGACGCGTCAACTACTTAATTGGCATTCTATGCCTATAAGATTTTTTAGCAGCTATACTAAGGTCGATTCGTCAAGACGAATTAAAGCACGCCTCAACTGCTGAATATGTGTACAACATCCTAAACAGCATACTCAACTCAACCAGTCAGCACCTGAGCGCTAACGGGTTGATTCAAACAATGCACAGATATAATGCATCACAGACAGCTTTAAGTTTTAACCAGGGTGCCCATCGACACGCGCTTGCCACAGCATCGGAGCATAGCTCCAGAGATACAAAGCAAAGCTCAAGCCCCAGCAGACCGCTGCAACCCAAAGCCCTGGTTTATAAGCCCAGTCAACTAAGATCACTCGCGCTAAAGCCCCCAAGTTAAACAGGATAAATGCCAACGTCATTGACTTAGGCGGCAACAGTTGCCGGCCGGTGTGCCCCAGAGTCACTCGAGCAATCATACTCAAAATCAAGCCGCCCATCGCACCGACAGTCAGCGCATGCACGGCTAAGCTCATATTGGCAAACACCTCAAAGTTCCACAGTGCCATCGCCGCACAAGCCACACCTATCCAAGCGTAAGCGATATGCAGTGACCAAAGTAAAGGCACGCTCCAGATACCGGAATCATACCAGCGTAACGTCCGTATCAACTGCCCCACAGCCAAGCCTGCAAAAACCAATCCCACCCAGACAGAAGGCTTGAGCCCCCAGCCCAGCATCAACACAATAGCCACCAGCGCCGTACCCAGCAGCAAGAACCAATCAAGCTTAGGCCATGCTGTTACGCCCTCTTTACGCAGCAAGCCGCGTTGGGTAAAAAATGGAATAACACGCCCACCAATCATGGTCATAATGGCCGCAACAAACCACACTCCACCCACAGTAGCTTGGCGTTGCAACATATCATTAGCGCTAGCAATGCCATATAAAGTCACACCATTGGCAATCGCCATCAACGTCAGCATCACCACCAACGGATAGTTACGCACTTGGCGTACCGGCCACACGCTGCGCGCCATCTGCGCGGCAACTAAAGGCAGGAACAGCCCGTCTAATACAACGAT
>SMEQ01000287.1_pt1 | contig 15890 bp, 15 predicted proteins | sample 2456281 | NCBI WGS metagenome assembly SMEQ01 (sample SAMN10132596, study PRJNA489261) | soil metagenome | isolation source: day1 antibiotic-loamy sand soil ammended with raw manure from dairy cow... | place: USA | collected 2015-04-01
GTAGAAACAAAACAAAGTGACCTGCCTTGCCATAATATCCATTTTTGAAAGCAACCGAAGCTACAATACTAAATATGAAAGATCCGATATAGATGGAGAGGGCATTTTGCGACACATCGTCTGCCACAACCAACTTGAAAGAGCGGGGAGTAGCTGTTGAGCTTGCTGCAGCAAAAGCAGAAATCATGGAGCCAACTGCAAATATGGCTATCACCAACATGGTTGATGAAAGCGTGTTGAGCAAATCGTCTAGCGATTCATATTTGATGTCTGGTGCAATGTCTGTTAAGAAAGTTCCATCGGCCAACTCTGCAACAAGTGCACCCATAATGGAGAGCAAGCAAAATATCAATGGTTTGAACCAAAGTTTATCTGTGAGTTGATTGAAATAGAAAATAATGTTTTGGTGCATAGTAGATGGGTTTGAAGATTTAGTGCATAATGTGAAAAATAGAATGTCTGCAGTAGTTTGTATTAGTCATAACAATTGGCTTGTTCTTTTAGTTGCAAATCCTACTTAGACTTTGCATGAAAATAAACCTACTTATTTCATTTACCATAATTGTTTTTACAGCCGACGTGTTGTTTTTGGCAAACACCCAGTGTTTTTTCAATCGGAGGCGTTGTTTGTAAAATAGAATATGAACTGAAGTTAGTTCTTAAGAATTACGTATTGTCTGTGAATGTTTTCGGAGTTTTTCAGAGAGATGTCTGAAACGCACTTTAAAAGTGAATTATTACAAGAGATTGACTGAATGCTTACCTATCACATCATCTTCTTCATCAATCCAAAGTGCTTAAAAGGTACATACTTAAAAGGCACATCCAACCATGTAGGACTATTCACAACTGCTCTTTTGTTGCTAAAGGCCAAGAAACTCTCATATCCATGATAATTACCCATACCACTATTACCCACACCACCAAAGGGTAGATGATGATTGGCTACATGCATAATGGTGTCGTTGATGCAAGCTCCGCCCGATGTTGTGCTGTTCAATACTTGTTTGGCTTTGTCGTTATTGCCAAAGTAATAAAATGCCAAGGGTTTTTCGTTTTGATTGATATAGGCTATTGGTTCAGCTATATCGTCGAAAGTCAGAACTGGAAGGATGGGGCCAAAAATCTCTCGTTGCATGATGGCATGTTCGGGTTTCACATCGTCAATAATGGTGGGAGCTATGTATCGCTCTTTGAAATCAACTTCGCCACCCGAATGTATAGTGCCTTCGTTTAGCAATCCTGCCAATCTGCTCATAGCTTCGTCATTCACAATGCGCGGGAAAAAGCGACTTTTCTGTATATCACTGCCATACATCTCTTTGGTGTGAAAAACTATCTTATTGAGCAGCTCATCTTTGATGGTGTGGTGAGCGAATAGATAATCGGGTGCAATGCATGTTTGCCCTGCATTGATTAATTTACCAAAGACAATGCGCTTTGCTGCTATATCAATATTGGCATCTTTGTCCACTATGCACGGACTTTTGCCGCCCAATTCAAGAACAACAGGAGCAAGATGCTCGGCTGCTGCTTTCATAACCACTTTACCCACTGTAGGACTACCAGTAAAAAACATCAAGTCGAAGCGTTGTTTGAAAAGTAGTGTGTTGGTCTCCTTTCCTCCCTGAACAAGTGCAATGTAATTAGTGGGAAATGTCTTGGCTATCATCTCTTCCATTAGCTTTGCCACAGAGGGAGTGTCGGGCGATGGTTTCAATATGGTGCAACATCCTGCAGATATTGAACCAACCAGCGGATTAAAGAGCAATTGAAAAGGATAGTTCCATGGCGATACAATGAGCGCAACGCCCAGTGGTTCGTGTATTACTTTGCTTGATGAGGGGCGCAAATAAATGGGTGTCTTCACTCGTTGGGGTTTTGCCCACTTTTTCAAGTGATTGGAGTGATTGTCAATTTCGCTCAATATCAGACTAATCTCGGTTAAGTAAGCTTCTTCGGGCGATTTATGCAGGTCGTGCCACAATGCTTCCTGAATTCTTTCTTCGTATTCAACAACCACCTTTTTTAGTTTGCTCAATTGCTCCAATCTGAATTGCACATCTTTTGTGTGGTTCGTTGCAAAGAAAGCTCTTTGGCTTTCAAGGTGGTTTACTATTGTGTTCTCGTTTGTCTCTTTCATAGTTTTATTTATTGAGGCTATTTTCTTAATTCTTATCTCTTAATTCTTAATTCGTGGAATTACTCCCGCTGCCACTCCCAGTTTATCCAAATGCTTATAAGCCACTTCTGCCAAACTCGAAGTTTTCTCCATTGCTTCTATCTCCTCCATGTCGCTTGTTTCATAAATACGATCCAAAGCTTGTTTTGCATTCTGATTGGTTGCAAATATCTCGAACCGATTGGCGAATGAAGTTATATTGCTATCGGGAGGCAACAGCTCTTGTGTTGGAGGGTATATCATCCACGTTCGGCATGTAAAGGCTGTGTAGTTGTGCTCAGGGAAATAAGTAGTGAAGAACTCATGCGCCAATTGAAAGGAGGTATCTATCTTCTCAGGGCGTAAGTCGGCATCTGTAGTAATATGAACATTAATAATTGGTATTCCTTCTGGGAAACGCTTCTTCATTTCATCTGATAAAGGCATATAATCATAATCTGTTCGTTCAATTTCTGCATAAGAAAAATGGAACTTTTGAAACCTCAAAGACCCCAAATCAAACATTTCACCTTTGTATATAAAACGTAGCCATAATGCATCGCGCTCGCTCACTCCATATTGGTTATACGAGTCGTAATAGCGATTTATGCGAAAGCTAAGGTCTTGTATGCTATCATAGAAAATAGAGGAGGGTATTTTCCTTTTATCAAAATACTCTTTCAGAGGAATTAATTCATACAGCAAGGTAAACAACCTATCCTTCAATGATAAACCTACCAAAGGGTTGTCAGGAAAGTCATATTGATAAGGTTGCTCAATTAGAGGGGCGAAGTTCTGTGGGAATTTTCGCTTAATATATTCAACAAACTCTTTATCGAATTTAGCTTTGGTTAATATCTCAATAATCTTGTGTTTCATCAAATTAGTTCAGCTTTTAGTGTGTTCGTTTTGTTTTGCTCTCATGAAGGTATGACATATTTATTGGTTCATCAAATATTCTTTTACTGCATGGCGTGCAGTTAGCCAGAGCTAAATTGTTGTAAAGCAAATAAAGCATATCCCCTCTCAATGGGATACGCTTTGTATAACATTTGGTTCCTTGTATTAGTTTAGGAAGGGCTTGTTTTATTGTTTTAGATATAAACAGAATGCTCAATCCTTGTTTTTTGATACATTCTTTTCACTATCTAAAGTTCTTAAATTTGCTACTCCAAATGGGATATGCACCATCGGGATATTATCGACTTGTTTTAAGTTGTTTATTTGGTCATCGAAATAGATATGTGGTTTCATTACTTCAAGAATTCTTTTCTTGTCTATTCCGCCCAAAAAGAAAGCTTCGTCTACAGTAATATTCCAGCTTTTCAGGGTGTTTATCATTCTTTCATGTGAGGGTGCACTTCGAGCCGTTATAATCGATGTTTTGAGTATTTTCTTATATGTTTCGTCTTGTCTCTGTTTGTCATGCTCCATCATTTGTAGGTAAGCTATTTTTTGAAATAGATCTGTAAGTGGCCCATTCTTATGTGGCTTTGAAACCTTTTGTGTTTCTGCATCATGAAACATGTCTAAGTTACCAGTTTTCTTTAATACTGCTTCTGCTTCATCATCAATAATTACTCCATCAAAATCAAAAGCTAATCTCAACTCTGTGTCGTTTTTGTCATCTTGAATTATTGTGTTTATAACTCGTCCAGCAGGTAGTCCGTTGCTAACGGCGTTTTGCACATCTTCTTTATTGGCAGATAAAAAGAGAGATGCATTAAAAGCATTAATATATGCGAAAGGAGGTTTGCCAGAAAAAAAGGCCGCTCTTGTAATCTTAAGCTTATACTCTTGTATAGAATGGAATACTCTCAAACCAGTTTCGGGGCTGTTGCGCGAAAGCAGTACAACTTCTACTGGTTGGTCTTCTGGAAAAGAATCGTTTAGGCTTAGAAATCGCCTGATAAATGAAAAGGCTACACCTTTTTTGAGTATGTTGTCTATGTTCTTCTCTTGGTATTTACGATATTCGACCTCCCCCTTGTCTCGAAATACTTTATCAGACTCCGTTAAATCAAAAAGGGCACTCGACGCAATGCCTATAACTAGTTTTTTGTCAATTGGATATGCCATTTGTTTTTATAGATTAATTAGCGGATACTTGATATGTAAAGATAAGAAAATCATTTCATATACAGACCTCTTCTACTATTGTTAAACTTGCAAGTATAAAAAAAGCGTATCCCCTCTCGATGGGATACGCTTCATATAACATTTGGGTTGTTGTATTAGTTTAGGAAAGACCTGTACTATTCGAGATAGTTCTCTCTGGTAGTCTTTTCTTGCAAATACTACTTAAACTCGCTAAAAATTACTTCCTTAAATATCTCACTCACTGTTGGATGAGGGAACACAACTTTCTTCATCTCCTCCAATGTCATCTCTTGTTCGATAGCCAAGCAAGCACCATAAATCATTTCGCTACTGGGGTTACCAAACATGTGCACACCCAATATTTCGCCATACTTCTCGCCAATCAACACTTTGCAAAATCCGCTGAAACGTTCGTTTTCAATTGCAAATCGACCAGCATAGGTCATTGGTAGTTTTGCAGTTTTATAGGCAAGACCTTTTTCTTTCGCGGTCTCTTCAGTTTCGCCAACACCTGCTACTTCTGGTGTGATGTATACTACCCCAGGAATGGCTTTGTAGCTCATCACATCGTCACCACCCGTTAGATTGTTCACCACCACTTCGCCCTCGCGACTGGCAGTATGTGCCAATAGTGAGAATCCTGTCACATCGCCCGCTGCAAATACATTGGCAACGTTAGTGCGCATTTTCTCATCTACTTTTATACCACCTCTGTCCAACTCAATGTTCAGGTTCTCTAATCCTACACCTTTGGTTACAGGACGACGACCCACGCTCAATAATATCTTTTCGCCTTCGACAGTTTCGCTCTTACCATCTTTCTCAAAAGTAACTTTGTTGCCGTCTACTTTCGTTACTTTAGCTTGTAAGTGGAAATCGATTCCCTTTTTTGCAAAATAATCACGCACCATAGCCGAAACTTCACCATCTAATCCACCCAATATTTCGGGTAGCATTTCCACTACAGTTACCTGCGTACCCAATCCTTGGTAGAAACATGCAAACTCCATTCCAATAACTCCACCGCCAATCACTACCAATGATTCGGGGCGTTCTTTCATTTCCAGAATCTCACGATTGGTCAAGATTACATCACCAGCTTCTTCCAATCCTGGAATGGGTGGAACAGAAGCTTCCGATCCTGTAGATATCAAAACATTCTTGCCTGTATATTTCTCGCCATTGCAACTAACTACTACTCCCTCGTCGCTACGACTTTCAAGAACAGCCTCGCCTTCAACAACTTCAACTTTGTTTGATTTCATTTTCATCTTCACGCCACCAACCAACTTGCGAACCAATTTGTTTTTGCGCGCTACCATTTTGCCATAGTCAAAACTTACATTGTCAGCTAATATACCAAACTGCTCACCTTCCAATGCATGTTCATACATTTTGGCACTATAAAGCAGTGCTTTGGTGGGAATACATCCTTCATTGAGACATACACCTCCCATTGTTTTCTTTTCAAATAAAACAACTTTCAATCCTTTGCTACCTGCGCGTTCCGCTGCTACGTAACCGGCTGGACCTCCGCCAATGATTATCAAATCAAACATATAATATTCTTTTTTTAGGTTATCTATTTTCCAATGAAATGCTTTTTAGGAAAATACCAAAGAGCAATCATTAGTTTTTATATTCTTATTAAAGTTACAATATTGTCATGTAAATGTGTAAGCATCTTGTTTCAATAATCAGTTGTTAGAGAGTCTCTTGTATTTTTGTGAGGTGTAATACCTTCAAACATTATAGCTCTTTCATCTGTTTTGTTTAAGAGTGCTTGCTTATCAACAAATTGATAATGCAATCTGTTCAAACTACCGTTGTTTTTATCTAATTGAGGTAATTCTCGTTTATCTGCAATTATTTAAGTGATAGATATACTTTCTCAATAGATGGGGAGTCTAAAAATGTAAACACCAACAAAAAAACCCACTGAAGTTCATCAGCAGGTTATTTTTATTTCTGTTTTTTATAATGATAGAAAACTACCTAATATTCATCTTCATTAAAGAAGAAATCCTCCTTACTTGGGTAATCGGGCCATATATCTTCAATAGATTCAAATACTTCTCCCTCATCTTCTATCTCTTGCAGGTTTTCTACCACTTCCATGGGAGCTCCCGATCTTTGAGCAAAGTCAATAAGTTCATCTTTAGTAGCGGGCCATGGGGCATCTTCTAATCTCGAAGCTAATTCAAGTGTCCAATACATATTATTTTTCCTTTCTTTTCAATGTTTAGTATATTCTTTCTTTTTCGCAAATGTAACAAAAATAATCAATATTGCATTACTTTTGTTCCCAATACATCTCTTTTCCAGTTTTTTGGCTCTCAATACGTGCTGTTAAGAAGAAGAAATCGGATAATCTGTTCAAGAAAATCAATATCATCTCGTGTATCGGGTATTCATCAGCCACTCTGTAAACGTTTCTTTCTGCTCTTCGACAAACGGTACGACAAATATGTGCACGTGCAGCCGATTCGCTTCCGCCAGGGAGTATGAAACGCGTTAGTTTGGGCAACTCTGCATCTATTTTATCCATCATAGTTTCTAAAGCTTCAATATCCTTTTCGGTTATTATCACTGCCGATTTTTCGCTTTGTGCCTTAGCTTCAGTGGCCAAATAGGAACCTACTACAAATAGCTTGTTCTGTACATACAATAAGAAGTCTTTCAACTCGGTGTCCATCAATCCGCAAACCAATAAGCCTACAAAGCTATTCAACTCATCTACTGTGCCATAAGCATCCAATCGGATGTGAGTTTTGTCTACTCGTTTTCCACCCACCAGTGAAGTTTTTCCTTTGTCGCCTGTTTTAGTATAAATAGTGCTCTTTTCCATCTTTCTCTCTTATCTATTGTTTATTCTTTTATTTTCTATGATTTAAAATACAGATCATAGTTTAATTTGGGAAGCGAGGGTTTGAAAAAAACTAATCCAACGCTCCCTAAATCAAAACTCATAGTAGCTGTCTCTTTTTGGCGTATCATTTGCCACATTTCTTTGTTCTGATTGCTTTTATTGATGTGGTTTAGAACTATAAAGCCTTCAGTCTTGATTGTATTGACAATTGTTTCTAATGTTTGTAACGCAATTTCTTTATTGAGTGGATATCCATCTAAGTTCCACACAATAGCATCAAAACTATTTTCTGATGTAGGTAACGCTTTAGTGAATATAATGTTCTCCAATTTGTTGGCAAGTAAAGATTGAGCAGTTTCGGTCTTTTCTTCATTTTGCTCCACACATATTACTGATGTTTGTTTTGAATGAGCAACTATATATAATGTATTTATTCCTAACTCCGAGCCAATTTCAAGAATATCTTTTGCATTGAACCTATTCATCAATCTAAAAAGCAACTCTGCATAATTGAGATTGGCCTCTTTTTGCAATCGCGCTTTGTCAATCTTTCTTTTGTTTTCATTGTATATGTAGTAACTGTGAGGTGTGTGGATGGTATTCAAAATTAAATTGAAAGCAAAATGAGAATGCACACCAAATCCGCCTGAATGACGCAAGCGCTGAATAAATCTGAAAGGATTAAAAATGATTTTCACAGACCTCTTTAGTTTTTTAGTTAAACATACTTTGATTATTTCTTCTCTATCAACGCTACTGAGTAGGCAGTGATGCCTTCCTCGCGACCCACAAAGCCCATTTTCTCTGATGTGGTTGCTTTTATCGATAGGTAGTCAAGATCGATATTGAGAATAGTGCTCAATGTATGTTGCATTTGAGGTATGTGCGGGTTTAGTTTAGGTTGTTCAGCACAAATGGTAGCGTCTATATTGCCAATTGAGTAACCTTTGCTTTCAAGTAGTTCTTTTGTTTGCTTCAGCAATATTTTGCTATCTATGTTGTGAAAGGCATCGTCTGTGTCGGGAAAATTATAGCCAATATCGCGCAGGTTGGCGGCTCCAAGTAGGGCATCGCAAATGGCATGAATAAGTACATCTGCATCTGAATGGCCTGCCAATCCTTTTGGGTAATCTATCTTGATGCCTCCTATCCACAATTCTCTGTCTTCTTGAAAACGGTGCATGTCGTATCCAAATCCTACTCTAATGTTCATATTTCTGCTATTTGATTTAGTTATTCACTCTACTGAAGTGGACAAAACTCTGCTTTTACTTTCTACCTGTTTTATAGTTTTTAAGTCAACGCTTCTCTTTATCTGATGTGAAAATCCATCAACTTCTTGTTTTCTATATATCCTTCCAAGTGATCGTCTATCTTCACTGGACCTACACCTGCAGGCGTGCCCGTAAAAATGAGATCGCCTATTTTCAATGTAAAAAACTGGCTCATATAGGCAATTATTTTATCAACAGAATATATCATGTCGCGTGTATTACCTTGCTGCACAGTTTCGGAATTGATATCGAGGTGAAAATTGATAGCTTGAATATCGGCAAACTCTTCTTTAGAAATAAAGTTTCCTAAAGCGGCCGAATTGTCAAAGCCTTTGGCTATTTCCCAAGGAAGGCCTTTCTCCTTTAAGTTTCGCTGTAAGTCGCGTGCAGTGAAATCGATGCCTACCGTGACTTCGCTGTAATAGCGATGAGCAAACTCCTCAGCAATGTTTTTGCCAAGACGATCTATCTTTACCACCATCTCAGTTTCGTAGTGTATTTCTTTTGAAAAGTCTGGAATAAAGAAGGGTTTACCATCTTTCAATTGAGACGATTCGGGTTTCATGAAAATAACCGGTTCGCTGGTTTGGAAAGTTCTTTTCATTTCTTGATTGTGCGACTCGTAGTTGAGCCCTACAGCTAATATTTTCATAATAGGAACTGTTTTTGAGATGTTTGAAAAAAAGGGGAGATTATTCTACTACTTCATTAGCATTCACCGATAGACGGTTGAACATTACTGCCAAATGCGCATATAACGATGTGTTTTGCAGTACAATATGCTCGGGAACTCTTATTCTAAAAGGCGTGAAGTTCCAAATGGCACGAATGCCTCTCTCAATTGCATAGTCGGCAATTTCTTGTGCATTGTCTGGCGGAACTGTAAGAATGCCAATGTCTGCATCTATTATTTTGTTGTGTTTGGCAAAATCGTCAATGTCATAAACGGGTATGTCGTTTATTTTGCAACCAATAATGCTGTGGTTTACATCAAATCCTGCAAATATTTTCAATCCAAACTGCTCAAGACCAGAGTCGCTAAGCAATGCTCCGCCTAAACTACCCACTCCTAATACTACGGCTTTATGCTGTGATGTGAAACCAAGAAATTTTTCTAATACTTCTATCAGCACTATTATCTCATATCCTACACGGGTTTTGCCGGACACCTTTACGTAAGATAAATCTTTTGCAATTTGAGTGGACGAAACGTTTATCTTTTTCGCAATTTGAGTGGAAGAAACATGGGTCTGACCTTTTTTCTTCAGTAATTTGATATAGGCCAGATACCACGGAAGTCTTCTTAACGCAGGTTCGGGTACATTCCAATTGGGTACTGAAGAGTTGAGCATAATGGGTAAGTTCTTAATTTATTGAGTTCTTGAATTAGTTGCACAAAGTTATTGTTTTTTGTCGAACTTGTTTCCATTAAAAGAAATATTTCTTTAATTGAGGTTTAATTATCAAATTGACTATGTTTTGACTTAGTCTCTTTACTCTGCTTTTTAAGCTTTTAGATACTGTAATAGAACTATTCCGGTTTTTCTACACTGGTTATTTTTCGATTGTAATATGCTCTGTTTTCTATTTAATTCTAAATAATTGTTTAAATTGGGTTGCATCCTATAGATCATTTAATGGCATATTTTTTTTAAAACAGTTTGCAAGGCAATATTATCTTTTCAACTGTTGAAACTTGCATCCACGACCGGGGAAATGTTTGAAAACACATTATTCACGGATTGTTTGCCTAATTTGTTTCATTTATGCCATAAATATCCAATTCTCGAGATAAAATTCTCTTTTCAGATGTTGATTTTTCTCTCTTAGATCGATTTTTACTTTATCATGGCATTTTATTCCCATAAATGCATTAAAATGCATTATTATTGGTGATTCAAAACATTTCCACGTCGGTGGATTCAATTTTCATGACATGAACGTTCAATCCACGACCGTGGATTTGATTTCCAACTCTTTTATGCCAGATATTCAAGTGACTTGTAAATAATAACCACTCTATATTTTCAAATTGATACTTATCTAATTGTATAAACAAGGTGAGTATTGGATAAATCCCTTTAGAAGTAACGAAAACACAATTTTTCAAGTAGATTTGAGGTTCATTCTGATTGTAAAACCGTAAAATTGAGCATGATTAGAAACTGTATGATGACTGCTCAATTAGCAACCATTAACATAAAGTCAAACACATAATATTGCTGTTCAATCCATTTCATTTGACCTTGAAACTCATTTTTATATCTTTGTAGTATGAGCAACGCATTTAATGATAAAATAGAAAAACATCCTTTGAAGCCTTTCTTTTCGGCAGAAGCGAAAGTGATGATGATTGGGAGTTTCCCTCCTGCGCATTCTAAATGGAATATGGAGTTTTATTATCCTAACTTTCAAAACGATATGTGGCGTATATTTGGATTGGTTTTCTTTGAAGACAAAGATTACTTTTTGATGGATGATAAAAAATCATTTGATTTGAACCTATTAAAGGCTACTCTCCGGAATAACGGAATCGGGATAGCAGATATGGGGCAAGAGGTGATTCGATTGAAGAGCAATGCCTCCGATAAGTTCTTGCAGATAGTGAATCCACTGAATGTGTCGGCTATTCTTGATCAGATGCCTTTGTGTCATACTTTCATAACAACTGGAGAGAAAGCTACAGAAACATTGTTGCTACAGTTTATAGATAAAATAAAACATCCTCCCGTGGGAGGATGCATATCGTTCAACTATGGTGAACGTAAAATCAATTTGTATCGTATGCCTTCATCGTCTCGCGCCTATCCAATGGCTTTAGTAAAGAAAGCCGCTATCTATAAGCAATGCTTTCAGGAAATTGGATTGGTATGTGGTGACGATTTATGAATGCATCTTTTTGAAAAGCTTTTTGCTAATCTTCCCTTGCAAAAGGGATTTCTACATCATTATACCAATATCATTGATAGGATTCAACTTCAATATTTTCTGAGCTTTGATAATTGGTACTAATTTATCATTTACAATTTTCTTAAAATAGGGAGCATTGTTGTGTGCATCCAAGGCTACCTTGTTTTCGTAGCATTCGTACATGTAAATCGTGTTGGGCTCCTCAACGTTCAACAACATATCGTATGCAATACATCCCTCTTCATTTTCAATAGTTTGGCTTTGCATTTCAGTAAGCAATTCTACTGCAAGATCCATGTCTTTAGAGTCAAACTGGAATTCTACAAAAAGAACAATGGGTTTGCTGTTGTCTGCAACTGTTTTTTGTTGTGCAGATAGGTTGTTAGATGTAACCATCATAATTGATAAAATTATTATTTGTAATAAATATTTTTTCATAAACTATTTGTTTTGAATTTAATTTAGTGGATGTTTATTGCCTGAAAAGTCTTTTAAAACTGAGCGCATTTCGCCGACTTTCAAATTAGTGTGAATCTGAAGAGGTAGCTTGTTTTCATCGTTTGTTATCCAAACTCTCATTGCCTCTTCTTGGTCTACAAAGGCTTTGTCTAAAATCATGAGCGAAAGCTCTATTGCTTCGTAGGTTTTACCATTGTTTACCTTCATTTTAGAAGATCCCATGTATCTAATATACATGTTTACCAATCTCTTGCCGCTTATAAATTGCACCTGTGTATTGTCTCCACGCTGCATTTTAGAATAGTCTAATGTGCGAGCATAGGCCAATATTGACATCATATCGTAGGTACAACGGTCTGTGGATAGGGTTTCATCAAAACTAAAATCACCATTTCTGTAACGTATAGATCTAATTGAGGTTTTCCCGTTTTGGTAACTGTACAGTTGTCGTTCTCGTGTGTAATCTTTTCCCTCACTTGCTCCTTTAATAAATAATTGGGGAACCAAGTTTTTGTCCATATAGCTTGTAAGGGTATCATTTACTGAAAACACGCTGTTAACCAGTCCGCTTGTTGAGGCATGGAGCGTTAGCTTATAAGCATCTTTGCCATTGTAAGTAGTTGCTTCGGTGTTCAATGTGGCCGTTCCACCTTTCATATTTAAAATACCATATTTGTAATATAAATCGTAAGTAAGTTTTTCGCCTGCTATAAAAGCATTGTTTTTAATTTTAGTTTGAGCACTCATTGTGTAACTAAATAAAGAAAACAATAAAGTGAAAACTATAAGTAAATTTTTCTTTCTCATTATTATCTGTTTAAATTTTAATTCTGTTTTTTTTGGGTGTGGTTTTTAGAAATGTAATTAGCATTGATGAATAGAAGTAACTTCTTACCGTCTGCCAATTTGCTGCATTCCTCCTGTTGATCCACCACCAAAATTCATTGAAGGATTTGTTGAGCTATTAGAACTTCTTTTTTCTCTATCCTCTTCATTCCTATTTCTCTTCTTTTTTTCCTCAGGTTTGTTTTTGGTTATGTCCAATGGTTTCTGTTTGTCAAATGGACGTTCATTTATATTCCACGACTCTTCATGATTCGTGAAAGCTCTTATTTCATACCATTTCGGGTTGTAGTAGACAGTTTCGGGCATGCGTTTCAAATCGTAGTCTCCCGTTGTCCATTCTCCATCTTCATTTTCATCTATAAAAAGACGGGCATATATCTTGCTTGGGTTTAAATCCATAAACAAAGCCTCGTTGTTTAAGACACGTACTTTCCTAAAAGGTTTATCTTGTGCGTCCAATAGCTCTACATAAGCGGTCTTTCCCTCTGGCAATCCACTTATTATAAACATTAAGTTGCCATACAACTCCAATTTCTTCACAGTAAACACTTGTTCTAACTTATTGTTGTGAAGCCCATATTCACTCACAAAAGCAGCAGAGTCTATCAGAAGCTTGTATTTCTCCCCGGGCTCCCATCTGTGTTCTATTCTATATCTTCTTTCATTTAGCGAGTCGGGTAGGAGGGTATATTCAATTGGGTTAAATGTAGAGTCTACTTCATGTTGTAGTTTTATTTCTGACGAATCGAAGTTCGCAATTGGTTGTTCAAACTCTAAAAAGAGCGAGTTATATATTTCGTGAGTCGACTGCACATTGTTCTTAATAGCTAAATGACGAATGGGTTCCTTGTCTTCTTCTCCTTCTTTTTTCTTCTTGGGCTCACTTTTCTTTTTCTGACCTCCTCTTATTGTAAAGCTCAAAGTATCTGTGTTCAGCACATGATTGTTCAATGTATCTGTGCGTAAATAATCTACTATCAATTTCACCGTGTCAGCTTTATAGATAAGTGAGTCGGTTATCCAAATAGAAACACTATCATTAGTAATGCTATTCTCTTTTACATACCACTTGTCAGATGTAGCTATGGGTTCAAGTAGTCTGAATTCTGCAGGTTGAGTAGGAGCAGCAAAAAACAGATCTAATTTGTGAGGCATGCTTCTTTCGTGCTTTTGCAAATATTGACGAGCGAAGCCCGATTCAAATGATTTTAAGAGCAAATCGTCTGGAATGAAACGTGTATATTTTATGTTCAGTATTGTGTCAATGGTAATGCTGTCTTTAAAAACAGTATCATTACGCACAGCAGATTCTGAAGAAGGGATCAATATAGAGTCTAAAAAAGCAATGGCTTCTTGTGGATTATCATATGTATAGCTTCTGTTTAAATCGTTTAGAGCATACACTTTGTATTTGCCTTCAGCAATACCTTTAATTGTGAATCTACCACGAGAGTCTGTTCTCGAAATTCTCTCGAAAGGAAGCTGAGTGAATGCAGAATCGTTAAGGTTGGAGTGTACACCCACATATATACCTTGTGTAGGTTCAAGATTGTCGGCATTGAGCACTATACCAGACACTGCAAGTGTATCTAAATGGTCGCCTGTAGAAAACGAGTAAGAGAAGTTCTCCAGAGTGTTGCCTTCATTGAAATCTACAATAGCATCTGTGAAATCTATTGTATAAGTAGTGTTGGGTTTCAATTCGTCTTCCAATTCTACTATTACTTTAGGTCCTTGCGCTTTTATAACCGGAAATTTTTGTTGAGGTGGAGCTATGATTACTTTCTCCATCGGTTTCTCTATCTTGATATTCTCATCAAAAATAATCTCTATTTTCGTACGGCTATTATTCAATGCATCAAAATCGGGCGAAGCTTTCACAACTTTTGGAGGATCTACATCGTAAAGACCTCCTGTGGGAGCTGCAATATTTGCGCAAGCATAGAGTAATAGCAAGCTTCCCAATGCAGAAAGTATTTTGTAGATAAATCTTTTGTTTAAACACATAGTTGAAATACGAATTAATTGAAGTTCAATTTTTGTTTATCCTACAAAAATACAACGATTTAGATAGTATAATAAAAAATGGGATACAAAAATAAGTAAAAGGTTTATTTTTATTATATTTTAAACTGTAGTCACTTTCCCCGAAAGTATTTGATATCCTACCTTACAGTACAAGCATTTGCGATGATCACAATATTCTTTTCTTAATTGAATGAGAGCTTGCGTGTCGGCTGCATTAAGTGGGTTGATGCCATGTTTCTTAAATTCGGTTATAAGGCTATTCTTTTCTGGTTTCAAATCTTCTAATATTGCTAAAGCATTTGTACAATATTTCTCAATATTGTTCTTCTTTCCATAAGCAAAAAGAATAGGGGCTACAGTATTTATGAGAATTACGTTAATGGCAGAATCTCCCGGATACTTTGTTTTCTTATTAGAGAGTTTGCCAAAGGTGTAGTGGGTTTGCCAATACTCTGATGCATTGATATGGAAAAACAGGCGAAGCAGATCAACATCATCTTTTTCTAAAACATGAGAGAAGAGGCGTTTTGATTGTTGCAATACAGCTGCTAATTGCGCTATGCGCACTTGGGGAAATCCTTGCGGACGCACTCGTAAAGATTTGAATAGAAATCCATCTAAATTATTGAGCGTGTATTTCTTTCTAAGAAAATGATATTCTTTTTTTAGCTGAAGAAAGTAGTCATCCAATATTGTATCGTCTTCAAGAAGACCAGCTTGACCAAAAAGTAGCGCCTCTACTTGAAAAATGTTGTCGCTGTGTTTCTGAATATAAAAATAAGGTAGGCTTAATGCCAATCTTTCAAACACTTCTGAATTTAATCCAAATCCAAAATTTCGGGCAAGAAGCACGTAAAATGTTTCGTCCCACGAATTGTTGAATTTATCCAATAAAGTGTATATGTCATTGGTTTTTCTCTCCAACCTTTCCGCAAGCAGAGCATACAACCAATTGTTGAGGTGTATTTTAGGTACGTTTTTTAATGTATTTGTACAAGGAATGGTAAAGCTTGAATTCAAAAGCTGGGTGTAGTTGCTCGCTACATTGTCGGGAATATGTATGGCAATTTGTGGTATCTTCCTATCGTCTTGCGTATATATGTCGCAATCTATCTTCTCCACCACATGTAGTATAATAGAGTTGTAAGCCGGATCGTTATGGTGCATGTGTTTCTTCCAGTCCGACGAGGATTTATGTATCTCAATATTGCCAGCCCATGTTTTGTTTCCTACCTTAATCTTC
>SMEQ01000814.1_pt1 | contig 15775 bp, 10 predicted proteins | sample 2456281 | NCBI WGS metagenome assembly SMEQ01 (sample SAMN10132596, study PRJNA489261) | soil metagenome | isolation source: day1 antibiotic-loamy sand soil ammended with raw manure from dairy cow... | place: USA | collected 2015-04-01
AAAATTGTGATATTTTTGTAGGGTACATGTTTATTATAAAATCAAAATATCTCGTTTTATTCTTGCTCACATGCGTGATGTTTTCAATGACTCTTGCACAAAATTCAGTGAACGAAAATGTACCAACCGAAACGGTTTTGAACGTGTTGGATTCCTTGAATTTAAAAAAGGATTCCTTGCATGCGCCAAATAGTCAAAAGGTAGATCTGATCATCGGCTACGCGAAAAAATATTTGGGTACGCCCTATCGAAGTTCTGGTATGACGCCTTCGGGATTCGATTGTTCGGGTTTTATCATGTACATCATGGGAAACTATGGCATGAACTTAACGCATTCGAGCTATGGAATGGCAGAATACGGAAAAACGGTGAAATTGGCTGATATTCGTCCGGGAGATTTGATGTTCTTCAAAGGCTCGAATGTGAAGAGCAGTAGAATTGGTCACGTTGGAATGGTGGTTGAAGTAACTTCAGATGCCATCAAGTTTATTCACTCGTCCACATCACGTGGCGTGATTATCGACAACTTCAAGTCAAGTAGGTATTATGTTCCTCGATACGTAACCACCAAGCGACTCGATTTTGGTGTTTCGGAAGTAGAATCCAAGAAGTAGCACTATTTCTATGGGCTGGAATTATTTCTGAAAAACAAAAAATTATCCTTACATTAGCTACTGTAAAAAACAGTTGTTTTAAAAGTATATATATGTCCAAAATAAGCATCATTTCATCCAGCGTTCGCAACAATAGAAGCAGTCATCGAGTGACAAAATACCTTCAGAATTACTTAGCAGAAAATCATCCCAATCAAGCTGTGGATGTAATTGATTTAGATGAATTGAATTTTCCAATTTTTGAAGAGCGCTTAAGTCATCAAAAATCACCTGCTGAAAGGGTGATAAAATTTGCCAATCAAATCAAAGAGTCGGATGGCGTGATCATCGTTACACCGGAGTACAATGGTGGATATCCTGCCAGCTTGAAAAATGCAATTGATTTGCTGCATCCAGAATGGCGACGAAAACCAATCGCTATTTCAACGGTTTCTAGCGGAGCTTTTGGTGGATCTCAAGTGATTATTTCTTTGCAATTCGTGTTGTGGAAAATTCGTTCTTGGGTGGTTCCAGCTCAATTTCCAGTTCCGAATGTAGATGCTGCGTTTGATGAAGAAGGAAAGGCTAGCGATCAGGAAGGGACAGACAAACGAGCCAAAAACTTTATAGATGAATTGCTATGGTGCATGGAGGCAAACGAGAAAATGTCTAAATAAAAAATTAATCATGGAAAGTAATTCAAAAAATACTGATAAGGAAAAGAATGCATGTTGTTCTTCTGAATCGGAAAATAAAGTAGAAAATACAGATACAGAGAAGTCTTGTTGTTCAACGGATACAGAATCAAAAACTGAAATTAAAACTGAAAATTCTTGCTGCTCATCAAACATAGAACCAGTTCAATCGGAAACCAAATCAGAAGATTCATGTTGTTCGACTAAATCAGAATCGGTAAATAAAAAAGAAAATTCTTGCTGTACTAGTGAATCAAATCCAGAACCACCTGTAACTTCCTGCTGCGGAACGAAAGAACCGGAACCGGTTAAATCGTGCTGCGGAACTTCAACGCCGCAACCCGCAAATTTTGTAGGAAACGGAGTTTATTATTGTCCAATGCATTGTGAGGGAGATAAAACCTATTCGAAAATGGGCGATTGTCCTGTTTGCGGAATGGATTTGGGGGAAGAGCCAGCTGCGAATGTCAGAACAGAATACTATTGTCCGATGCATTGCGAAGGCGATAAAGTTTATGACGAACCTGGAGATTGCCCAGTTTGTGGGATGGATTTGGTAGCCAATTTCGTGGAAACGGAAGCAGAAGACACTTCGTATTTAAAGATGGTACGCAAATTTAAAATTGCAGTTGGATTCACGGTTCCGATTTTCATCATCGCGATGTCGGATATGATTCCAGGGAAACCCTTGCATGAATTATTGAGCGCTACGGTTTGGAATTGGATACAACTTGCATTGTCGATTCCGGTGGTGTTTTACGCAACTTGGATGTTCTTCGAGCGCGCTTGGAAGTCCATCGTGACTTGGAATTTGAATATGTTTACCCTAATTGGAATTGGTGCAGGTGCCGCTTGGATATTTAGTGTGATTGCGATGTTGTTTCCAGATATTTTCCCAGAACAATTTAAAATGCACGGAACAGTTCACGTGTATTTCGAAGCGGCATCGGTTATTTTAACCTTGGTGCTTTTAGGACAATTGTTAGAGGCACGAGCACATGGAAAAACAAACACCGCACTCAAAGCATTGTTGAAATTGGCACCGAATACTGCTGTTAAAATTGTTAATGGACAGGAAAAGCAAGTTCACATTCATGAAATCAATAAAAATGATTTATTACGTGTAAAACCAGGAGATAAAATTCCAGTTGACGGTGAAATTGTAGAAGGAAATACGTCCATTGATGAATCGATGTTGACTGGCGAACCGATTCCTGTCAGCAAGCAAATTGGTGATACGGTAAATGCGGCAACCATCAACGGAAATCAAACCTTTGTGATGCGAGCCGAACGGATCGGTTCTGAAACGTTGTTTTCTCAAATTATCGACATGGTCAATTCCGCCAGTCGATCTCGAGCACCCATTCAGAAAGTTGCAGATCGAATTTCAGGATATTTCGTGCCAGTTGTGGTTGGGATTTCACTGATAACGTTTGTAGTTTGGTTGATTGTAGGGCCAGAACCTCGATACGTATATGCTTTTGTGAATGCAATTGCCGTTTTGATTATTGCTTGTCCTTGTGCACTTGGTTTGGCAACGCCGATGTCGGTGATGGTTGGAATTGGAAAAGGAGCACAGGAAGGAGTTTTGATTAAAAATGCAGAAGCGCTGGAAACGATGAATAAAGTTGACGTGATGATTGTGGATAAAACCGGAACCATCACCGAAGGAAAACCATCTGTCGAAAAGGTAGTTTCAGTAAACAATTCATTCTCAGAAAAGGATTTGGTTCAAAAAATAGCAAGTCTCAATCAAAACAGTGAACATCCTTTAGCACAAGCAACTTTGAATTATGCCAAACACCTAAATCAAAATTTTGTGTCAATAACAGATTTTGAAGCGGTAACTGGAAAAGGTGTGACAGGCAAAATCAATGATGTTTTCATTGCTTTGGGAAATGTTGCGTTGATGGAACTCATTCAAGCTTCCATTTCTCCAGAACTGGAAAAAGAAGTTGAAGCACAACAATTGCAAGGAAAAACAGTGTCCTATTTGGCAGAAGGTAATACAATTTTGGGCTATGTTGTAATCTTCGATAAAATCAAATCTTCCAGTCTTAAAGCTATTCAAAAATTGCAAAGTAAAGGAATTGAAGTTTGGATGTTAACAGGAGATAACGCAAATACAGCGAAATATGTTAGCGATATATTAGGCTTAGATGGATTCAAAGCACAAATGCTTCCAGAAGATAAAATGAATGAAATCAAAAGATTACAGTCTGAAGGGAAGAAAGTGGCCATGGCAGGTGACGGAATAAACGACGCGCCAGCATTGGTTCAAGCGAATGTTGGAATTGCCATGGGAACAGGAACCGATGTTGCGATTGAAAGTGCGCAAATTACGCTGCTGAATGGCGACATTCACGGTTTGGTGAAAGCGTATACGTTGAGTCACGAAGTAATGAAAAATATCAAGCAAAACTTATTCTTTGCTTTGGTTTACAATGCCATTGGGGTACCAATTGCTGCAGGAGTTTTATATCCAGTATTTGGACTTTTAATGTCGCCCATGATTGCTGCTTTAGCGATGAGTTTTAGTTCCGTGTCTGTGATAGCTAACTCTTTACGATTGAGAAATTTCAAGATCAATTAATTTATATTATGAACTCATGAATTGGATTTTTTGGATTGAACTGCTGTATGTTGTCATAACTATTTTGGTTTGTCTGTGGATTATCTATGAAACAGACACGACGACCAAAACCTTGGCATATTTACTTTTAGCTGTATTTGTTCCTGTTTTAGGAATGATATTCTACTTTGCTTTCGGTGTAAATTACCGCAAGCGGAAGATGTACAGCAAGAAGTTGCATTTAAACTTGGAGATGTCAGTTCGGTTGAAAAAACAAATTGTTGAATATTCTGAGCAAATCATTGACAATAATTCGGATGTAGATGAGCAAGAAAAACAACTCATGTACTTACTGCTCAACGATACACAAAGTCCCGTTTCAGATCGAAATGACGTAAAAGTTTTACTCAATGGTGAAGAGAAGTTCCCAGAAGTAATCGAATGTCTGAAAGCCGCGAAGAATCACATTCATATCGAATACTACATCTACGAGAACGATGAGATCGGACGAGAAATTGAAGAAATTCTAATTCAAAAAGCAAAAGAAGGAGTGGAGGTTCGATTTATTTATGACGACTTTGGAAGTCGCTCCATTCGTAAAAACATTGCAAAGCGATTGCGGGCAAACGGCGTTCAGGCATTTCCATTTATGAAGATTTACTTCATTCCTTTTTCCAATCGAATCAATTACCGAAACCACCGAAAAATCATTGTGATTGATGGTGTAACCGCATTTGTAGGCGGAGTCAATGTCAGTGATCGCTACGTTAATAAAGAAGGAAATAAAGATAAATCGAAGTATTGGCGCGACATGCACTTACGAATTGACGGACCTAGTGTTTACTATTTGCAACATATATTTCTCTGCGATTGGAACTTCTGTGCAGACCAAGAAATAGAGCCTAATTCCACCTTTTTCCCGAGAGAAATGCTAGCGCAGTCCAAAGGAAAAAAATGGGTGCAAATTGCTGCTAGCGGACCAGATTCGACCACGCCAATTATTTTGTATTCCATTGTGAAAGCAATTAGCTTGGCCAAGAAAGAAGTAATTATTACCACGCCGTATTTTATTCCTGGAGAAAGTTTGATTCAATCGATCGTCATCGCTGCGCTGAGTGGAGTTGAAGTTCATATTTTGCTTCCAGCAAGCTCGGATACCTTGTTTGTAAATTCCGCTGCTCGATCTTATTACCGACAATTGTTGCACGCAGGCGTTCGGATTTACGAATACAACAAAGGGTTTATTCATACCAAAAGCATGATTGTCGATGGTGAAATTGCAGTGGTAGGAACTGCTAATATGGACATTCGAAGTTTTGATTTGAATTTTGAAATCAATGCCATTGTGTATGATGCCGCCATTGCAAACCAAGTTCGAGATGCCTTTTTAGAAGATTTGAAAAACTCCATCGAAATTCAATTTGAAAACTGGAAAAAACGTCCGTTTTTGAGAAAATTATTAGAGAAGATTGCCAGGTTGTTATCGCCAATGTTGTAATTTATTTATAACTACGGATTAAAACCCGCAGGTATAAAAAAATCACAATAGATTACCTCCTGAAAAAGTAGTTTTTTTAACAATTCAAATTAACTTCGCAAGGATTATAAAGTAAACATGAACGAACTGATTGCAAATATTTGGAAAGGAATCATAGAGACAAGCTATTTAGAATGGTTTGCCGTAGTCACCGGCATCATCTACGTTATTCTAGCGGCAAAAAGTAAAATTTCTTGTTGGATTTTTGCCTTGATGAGTTCTGCTGCCTATGTTTACCTCTGTTTTTTTGCTAATTTATACCTAGAATCGATCTTACAATTGTTCTACTTCGTGATGGGAATCGTAGGATGGATATTATGGAATCGCCCCAAAGAAGAAGTCACTGTGCGCACTTGGGGAATAAAATGGAATGTGGTAAACATCGTGTTGAGCGGAATTGCAACAATCGCGTTAGGATATATCTTCAAAACGCATACCGCACAAGCCTATCCGTATTTGGATGCATTCATCTTTTCATTCTGCTTATCCGCTACCTTCATGATCACCAAAAAAGTCCACGAAGGATGGATTTACTTGATAATCATCGATGTTTTCTCCATTTATCTATACGCCGGAAGAGATCTTTATCTTTCCGCCGGATTGTATTTAATTTTCACTGGAATTGCCGTTTTTGGATGGATGGTATGGTGGAAGATTTTTAGAGGTAGTAAAGTTGCAGTTTAAGACTTTGTTTTAAGCTCTGGTGTGAAAAATAAACCTAATTTAAGTAAACTTAGTTTTATCGTTCAAAAACCTCATATTCAAAAACAATTCTTGTTTCTATCCATTTTTCATTTTTTTTACCGACATTCCAATAGTTGAGAAGTCGATTTTCATCATCAAATACACTGTGGTATTCAGAAATTAATTCGTCATTTAAATAAGACAGAATCCAAAGAGGCTTTTCATTAATTTTGACAATAGATTCTTTGATAGTTAACCCTTTGGTAGAAACTGTATCCGCTGAATAGGTAGTTCTCAAACTTGTTTTAATTAAAGTATCTCCAATTATCTTGTATGCATATTGATTCACTTGTCGCTTTTTACCTTTATCCTGAATTACATCCTCAAGTATTAATCGATTTAAAGAATCATACTCATATTTTCCAGAGCTGTATCCCTTATTAAGGTATTTTGTCATTATTATCAATGCTTGACCTTGTTTGTTTCTTTGAATAAATGAGCTATATGTTAACTGTAATTTTACTTTATTATTTGTTGTTTCAATCAATGGAAAATCGTCAATATCTACCATGTTATAATTAGAGGTTTCTTCAATTGAGTTTGATTCATACCTATAAATTGGCTCACTTGGAGTTGTATTTGCTTGAGGAGTTTGTTTCATTTTAGGAAAATCATACATTCTATATCCTCTGCTAATTTGCGTATAGTTGTCATCATCGTAAAATGTACTGTCTAACTTTAGAATGATTAATATTCCTTTACTATCATAAGTTTTATTAGAAGAGAAGAATTGTCTGCCTAAAATATCTTCTTTTCTAATATGTTCTCTCATTTCCTGAGAGTTTTTTGTTATCGTGGAAATAATGGTGGTGTCACCATGATAAGTATATAAAGTTGTATCCCATTTTTCACGGAAGTAAGGTCCATTTACTACATAGCTAGTTATTTGTCCTTTATCATTATACGAAGTGTAAACTTCGGTCGTATCCATTCTTTTGTAGTCTACTGATATGGTATATGTTGGCAAATGTTTTAAATTGTATTTTATTGATTTAGTATGTGTTATCGTATCGTTTTCAAAGGTGTGTCGATGAGTGACTAACAGCGTATCCTGAGATAATACTCGAAAACTGAAAATACAAAAGAAGATAATTAATGATTTCATAAATTAAAGGATGCAAATAAAAAATCTACTTTAAAGTTAAAGAAAATTTCCGCTAAAAGTATTAAAAGTCATTATTTAGTTCTCATCAGATGTTGTGAATATTTTCAGGTTGAATTGTTCAAAATTAGTTGTATCAACAGAAAAATGATCAAACGTAGTTTTATTTTTAGACCAAAAATGTTTGAAGGTTGACTTTACTTCACCATTTTTTGGATCTTTCAATCAACAAGTATTTGGACGATTCTTGTGATTGTAGATGCAATGAAAAACTAATTAGCTAAATATTTAATTAGACGCTTCATTTTTGAAATCAAAATTAAAAATCAATTTCCAACTTCATCTATGCACCAATCCTCTGAAAAAAACTTACTTTTAGAGCAAATTCAAATGGAAATGCTGAAATTAGATTCAATATCAAAATCATTTTTTCAAAAACTGGCCTTGGATGAGGTTTCTCTTTCGATTGAAGAAGGGGAGATTTTTGGATTGCTAGGTCCGAACGGTGCGGGAAAAACAACCTTGATTCGCGTGATCAATCGCATCATCGAACAAGATAAAGGTTCGATTCGTTTTAAAGGTGAACTGATGAACGACCGACATTTGGCTCGCATCGGTTATTTGCCGGAAGAACGTGGATTGTATCGCACCATGCAGGTTTATGATCATATTTTGTTTCTGGGACGTTTGCGCGGCATGTCGCGAGCGGATGTTCGCACCAACTACAACTATTGGGCGGAGAAATTTGGAATGGAGAATTGGGAGAAGAAACGAATCGAAGAGCTTTCCAAAGGAATGGCCCAAAAGGTTCAGTTTGTTTCGACGGTTTTGCACCAACCAGATTTATTGATTTTGGACGAACCCTTTAGCGGATTTGACCCAATCAACATCGAATTGATTCAGCAAGAATTGATTGAAATGAAAGCCCAGGGGAAAACCATTCTACTTTCTAGTCACAACATGAAAAGTGTGGAAGAAATCTGCGATCGCGTGGCCTTGATTCATCAATCAAAAAAAATATTGGAAGGTCGAGTTTCGACGATTCGCGAAGAACGAAAAACGGGAAATTACGCCGTTCGTTTCAGCGGAAGCATGATTGCATTTGTGAATGCGTTGTGGACCGGATTTGAATTAATCGACAAAGAAATTTTGGGCGACAATCGATTCGTGGCCTATGTGAACATGCGTAGCGAGAACAATTTTCAAGATTTGTTGCAAACACTATTAGGTCAAATTCAAATCGAAGCAGCTTGGGAAGTGTTGCCGAGCATGCAAGAAGTTTTTATTCAAGAAGTCAATAAATAATATGAAAAATACTTGGATTATATCAATGCGTGAACTGCAAGAGCGACTGCGTTCGAAGTCATTTTGGGCAATGGCAATCATCGGACCGTTGTTGGTTTTGGCGGTAACGTATTTATTATTCGCCTTGGGCGGAAAACACAAAACGCATTGGAATGTACTGATTACAGATCCATCGGGAATTATGCAAAACAAAATGATGGCTGGCGAAGATGCCTCTGTAACCTATAGTTTTGCAGATAATTACCTAGAAATAGAAGATTTTGCAAAAGGAAATCGCTTTCAAAAATTTGATGCGATGCTTGAAGTGAATGAAAAAGTGCTAATAAACAAAGTTCAGTTTGAAAAACGTTTGGAAGAAATCATGGTTGGTGAATTTACAGATTTGTCTATCGCTGATTTCAGAAAAATTAAACAACCAATCAACGTTGGATTTCGGAATGTTTACGATCCAAAAGATGAAGCATCTGATTTAAGTGGTTGGGTAGGTTTTTTCTTCGGAGGCGTTATTTTACTTTTCATCTTCCTTTTCGGAATGACTATTTTAAGAAGTATTTCTAAAGAAAAGTCGAATCGAATTGTAGAGGTATTGTTGGCAAGCGTTAAGCCGAGACAATTGATGCTTGGTAAAATTACCGGAATAGGTTTATCGGCCATTATTCAATTCATTTTATGGGTAGTGTTAATCGGAATCGGTTTGTACTTTATGCGAGCGAATTTATTCCCAAACATGTTGGACGCTTCCAAGATGGATGTTGTTCAAATGACAGAAGCTTTGCGCAATCAGACTTTGCAGCAGCAGATGATGTCGGCAAGAGAATACAACGACTTTGTAGATTTGGTTTTTGAACGCATTAATTACGCCAGCATGCTAACCTATTTCGTATTGTTTTTCATTGCCGGATATTTATTCTACGGAACATTCTTCGCAGCTTTAGGCGCAGTTTCAGGATCAGAAAGCGACGGACAGCAATTTGTGATCCCGTTGATTTTTCTATTGATTTTAGCTTTGTACGGCGGTTATTATGCGATGGAAAATCCAACTGCGGAAATGACCAAGTGGTTTTCTTTCATTCCATTTACTTCTCCAGCAGTTTGCATGGTTAAATTATCACAAGGTTATCCAAGTGGTGAAGGTTATTTACTAATTGTTTCATTTTTTATCCTACTTTTAAGTTCAATTGTCGTCTTGTTAGTAGCTACTCGGTTGTACAAAAACGGGATTCTTCAGTTTGGTCATCGGTTGGGGGTCAGACAATTGATAAAGTGGAGTAGGAAGAAATAAATGGGGTTTTAATTCAAGACATGCAGGGAGATGAAAAAAGACGGTTCCATAGAAAACGATATTCAATCTCACCGAATAGGTGTTATTGACATGGGAACGAATACTTTTTCATTGTTGATCGCCGATGTATTTGACCATAAATTTGACATTCTGTATTCCGAGAAAATCGGTGTGGCGATTGGGATGGGTGGAATTAATAAAGGCTTTATTGCGATGCCAGCCTTTCGCCGAGGAATCAAAGCGATGACCAAGTTTAAAGAAATTTGCGATGAAAAAGGAGTGACAGAGATTCGAGCGATTGGAACATCTGCAATCCGCGAAGCGATGAACGCCAAAGATTTTACGAATGAGATTTATTTCAAAACGAACATCGTTACCAAGATTATCTCCGGAAGCCAAGAAGCAGATTATATATACAACGGCGTTTTGTGGTCACATGAATTTTCAGAGCGTGCTGTAATCATGGATATTGGGGGCGGAAGTACCGAGTTTATCTTTGCTACGCAAGATGGAATCGAAGAGAAGGTGAGTTTAAATATTGGTATTTCGAGAATTTATCAAGAATTAAAAACAGAAGATCCGCTGTCGGAAAACGATGTTGTGAGAATTGAAGAATGGTTGGACGAACGCTCGCAAGGATTTTTTAAAGACAAACAATGTGATGTGTTGGTTGGTGCTTCAGGAACATTTGAAACCTTTCATGAGATGATTCACCAGCAGAAGTTTTCCTGCAATTGTGAAGCGCTTGAGATGAACATGCAAGACATTTCAAATGTATTGGATTGGGTGATACACTCCACAAAACTTGAACGAAATCACCATCCCTTCATCATTCCAATTCGTCGAAAAATGGCACCTATCGCTGCCGTAAAAACCAGGTGGATCATGAATCAACTGCTCATCAAAAAGGTATTTGTTTCACCTTGTTCGATTAAAGAAGGTGTTTTGAATTCATAGCGGAATGAGTGCTGGTTGAATAGTGCTCGGTTGTGGGTTTGCGCAAGTTATCTGTAAACGGAGATGCGAGGTCGGTTGTGGTGCGCACAAATTATAATTCACGTCAATCTGCATCCTTCCATCTGCAATCTGCAATTTGCCATCTGTAATCTTTTGATTAAATTTGCACATGCAAAAAAGAATCGTATCCAGAAAAGCAAGTGGTTTATTTTCAGACGTGTCAAATCAATTGACAACCAGTCAGGAAATTTTCTCCGACTCAATCACTGCGCCATTTTCTTTGTCTGCTTTTGAAAATCAAATGAAGATTAAAAATCAGCATTTTTCAGAAGCGAAAAGAAAGGTTTTGGTTTCGACCTTGCAGCAACAATACGCTAATTTTAAAGACACAGAATCGGTTCAGCAGAACATCTTGAAATTGGAAAAACCCAATGCGTTTACGATCACAACTGGACATCAATTGAATTTATTGACGGGTCCGATTTATTTCATATACAAGATTTTACATGTCATTCGTTTAACTGAAACTTTAAAAGAACGGTATCCGAATAGCGAATTCATTCCTGTTTTTTGGATGGCTTCTGAAGATCATGATTTTGAGGAAATCAACCACACCAATTTATTTGGAAAAAAGATAACTTGGAACGAACCGCAAGGTGGCGCTGTAGGAGATTATGAATTGGAAAACTGGGATCTTTTGAAAGATGAGGTTTTCAACTTGTTTCAAAAGCATTTGCATTCCGAAGTTTGGGAAACCTTGAAAGCGTATAACGGAAAAGATTTATCAGAAGCAACTAAATCCTTGGTGCATCATTTATTTGGCAAACAAGGATTGGTAATCGTTGAACCAAATTGTGTGGAGTTCAAGCGAGAATTTGCTTCCATCATGTCGCAAGAAGTCTCAGAACAACTAGCAGAAAAAGCAGTTTTGAAAAGCAATGTTGTTTTAGAGGAACTGGGCTACAAACCTCAAGTTTTTGCAAGACCGATTAATTTATTCTACCTCCAAAAAGGAAGTCGCGAGCGACTGATGTGGGAAGATGGAAAGGTGAGAATTCCGAATTTAGGAACTTTCAGTCCAGCCGAAATTCAAACGCAAATCAAACAAAATCCAGAACGATTTTCACCGAATGTAGTTTTAAGACCCGTTTACCAAGAATGCATTTTACCCAATCTAGCCTACGTTGGCGGTGGTGGTGAAATGGCGTATTGGTTACAGTTCAAAGGCGTTTTTGATGCTTACAATATTCCGTATCCATTGATTCAAGTTCGGAATTCAATTCAATTAATTGATTCCAATACCCAACGAAAAATGGATAAATTAGGATTGGATTTAGAAGACGTTTTTAGAGATTTGAACGAATTGAAAAATGAATACGTTCTTCAACATTCCAAAGATGTATTAAATTTCGATAAATTGGATGAAGCAACTGATGTCTTGACCAATCAAATATCAACGCAAATTGCGCAAGTAAAAGTTCAATTGAAACAATTTGAAGAAGCTGAGATTAAACGTTTAAATAAACAGATTCAAGTCATTCAGCATAAATTGATTAAGCATCAAAAAAGAAACTTCGATGATGCCATGCGACAGCTCGAAGAAGTGAAAGAAAGCTTGTTTCCAAAAAATGGAGTTCAGGAGCGAAGTCAAAACTTTTTGAACTTTTGTGGCAACGGCGAAGTGTTTTCTTTCCTAGAAAAAATAAAATCTGCCATTGATCCCATGGAAAATGAGCTCATCATCTTGAATTTAGATTAGTTTTGTAGCCGGATGCAAATTTTCAAGCTTTTTAAAAATATAAATCCAATTTAAACGTTCGGTAAACGACATTTAAAACTATGAAGATTTTTCTTGCCTTTTTAATCTCTTTTTCTTGTGCATCACTCTATGCGCAGACTGGTTTTGTGAACGGTACGTGCATCAGTAAAAACGGCAAAGAAATTGAATCCATTCGCATCCGAACCTCTGCTGACTCCATGCAAGTTTTCTTTTCGGAGCGCGACGGTACTTTTAAAGTTCCAATTGCTGCCGAAAAAGACGTAGAGATTACCTTTGATTACAACGACTTGCGAATTATTAAAAAAGTCAACATTCAAGCTGGTGAAAATAAATTCCTTGGTGATGTCGTCTTCAATATTTTAGTGGAAGAAAGCGTTGTCGTGCGGGCAGATGAAAGAGATGCGTTGACACTTGCACCCATTCAATTGGGTGGCGTCATTACTTCCGATGTGGGCAGAACGTTGGCGTACACAACAGCTGCCAGTTCCAACAACGAGCTGACTTCCAATTACACCGTTCGCGGTGGAAATTACGATGAAAACTTGGTGTATGTCAACGGATTTCAAATCAATAGACCGTTTCTCACCCGCTCTGGCCAACAAGAAGGATTGAGTTTTATCAATACCGCTTTGGTCAAAGAAATTCGTTTCAGCGCCGGTGGATTTGATTCCAATTACGGAGATAAATTGAGTTCGGTTTTGGACATTGATTACCTCACGCCAGATTCGCTCAATGCGTCCATCATGGGCTCTTTGCTAGGCGTGGAGGCAAGTGTGATGCAAGAAGTAACGCCGCGTTTCAATTATTTGGTCGGAGCTCGATATCGTGCCAACGGTTACTTGCTGAATTCCTTGCCGACAAAAGGCGATTACAATCCGGTTTTCTGGGACGCGCAGTTCTTGTTAAATTACAACATTACTGAAAATTTAGTGTGGAGTACCATCGGACATTTTTCTTCCAACGATTACCGCTTTTCACCGCAATCTGCTGAAACTGATTTTGGTACCGTCAACGAAGCATACCGTTTGATGATATATTTTGACGGACAGGAACAATCTCGTTTTCAAACCATGACAGGTGGAACTGCGCTGAAATGGAAGAAAAATAAAAAGACTCAATTGGACTTATATGCCAGTGTTTTCAATACCGATGAACGAGAAAATTTTGACATTCAAGGGCAATACTACATCAATTTACTAGAAACCGATCCTGGAAAAGAAAGTTTTGGCGATTCAGTTGGTACAACTGGTGTTGGAACGTTTTTAGATCACGCGCGTAACAAGTTGAAGGCGACAATTTACAATGTTTATCACAACGGATCTTATGATTTGGATGACATTTCTAAATTTAAAACTAAAGACGAAATTCTGCTCAAACAACGATTGACTTGGGGTGTAAATTTACAAGTAGATCAATTCACCGATCATTTGAGCGAATGGAAAATGGTGGATTCAGCAGGTTACAGTTTGCCACAAACTCCTTCAACCAATACCATTCAGTTAAAAGAAGTCATCAAAGGAGATTTGAAATTGTTTACCCAGCGATACAGCGGATTTTTCCAATACAGCATCGATAAAAATAAATACGAAGAGAAATTCCCAGTAACTGTTCGTCGAACATACATCAACGAACAAGGCAAAAAATACCGAGGAGAATACACTGATACTTTGCCGAGATCTGTACAGAGAATTGTCGCAAATATTGGGTTTAGAACGGGTTATACAGAAGTGAACCAAGAGTTTTACGTTACGCCAAGAGCTTCTATTAACTTTCATCCGCGGTCATTTTACTACAAAAACGGTCGGATAATTCGTCGAAATACCGTTTTAAGATTGGCAACGGGAATGTATTATCAACCGCCATTTTACAGAGAGCTTAGAACATTTAATGGGCAATTAAACAAAGACGTTCGTTCTCAAAAATCAGCACATTTTGTTGCCGGTGGAGAATTCAATTTCGACATGTGGGAACGTGACGTTCCGTTCAAATTCACAGCAGAAGCGTATTATAAATATTTGTGGGATGTGAATCCGTATGAAGTAGATAATGTTCGAACGCGTTACTATGCAAACAACGATGCTGTTGCGTATGCGTATGGAATCGATTTAAACTTGCACGGAGAATTTGTTCCAGGCGTTCAATCTTTCTTCAAAGTTGGATTTTTATCCACAAAAGAAGACATTAAAAATGATTTTTACAAAGAATATTACAACGCAGCAGGCGAGAAGATAATCTTTGGTTACAGCGAAGATCAAACCATTGTAGATAGCGCAACGATTGAACCAGGCTACATTCCAAGACCAACCGATCAATTGATGAATTTCGCAATTTTGTTTCAAGACAACATGCCCGGATTTGAAAGTTTAAGCGCCCAACTCGGCTTGTTATTCGGAACGCGCTTGCCGTATGGTCCACCAGATTTCGAGCGTTACAAAGATACTTTGCGCCAAAAATCGTATTTCAGAGTCGATTTGGGAATTTCGTATGATTTCTTACACAACAAGAAAATCAACGAACCACACGCAAAACGTTGGTTAACCGACGCCATTCTGTCCTTCGAGGTATTCAATTTACTGGGCGTCAACAACGTTCTCTCCAAACAATGGATTCAAGACGTTTCCGGCAAATACTACGCCATCCCAAATTACCTAACCCAAAGAAGGTTTAACCTCAAATTGACTTTAAGGATCTAGTTTTAAGAATCTATTTTTGTGTTTTTGGCTGCCTTTTCGGTCTACAGTTCCAATTTCTCTCCTGAAAATACACGCATCACAAGCCTTTGAAAGAGCTTCTAAAGTCGCTTTTCAAAAGCAGTTCGTGCGGCATTTCAGTTCGCAAAATTTCCACTTCCGCCCGGGCAGAGATTTATTTCAGCAATAAGTTTACAGCATTGCAGGATTTTACTTCGTAGCTGCTTACGCGGTGAAAGCATGGCAGGATTTGCAATCCTGCTTTTCCTTTCACTTTAAACCTCCAAATTACTTTTCAATTCCGATTCAATGTGAATGTTTCCTGTCAAAATCTTGTGAACCGGACATTTCGTTGCAATCAATAAAATTCGTTTCCGTTGTTCCTCGTCCAAGTCGCCAATCAGTTCAATCTTCCGATTAATCTCCGTTTGACCGTTCACCGTATCTGGAATGATTTCTAAATCCAAATTCACCTCTTTCAAATCCCAACCCTTGCGATCAACGTACATCCGAATCGT
>SMEQ01000292.1_pt1 | contig 15761 bp, 14 predicted proteins | sample 2456281 | NCBI WGS metagenome assembly SMEQ01 (sample SAMN10132596, study PRJNA489261) | soil metagenome | isolation source: day1 antibiotic-loamy sand soil ammended with raw manure from dairy cow... | place: USA | collected 2015-04-01
GTATAATGCTTGGCGTCGTTTAGATGATGATAAGGATTTACGTGTTGCGGTATTAACCGGTGAAGGCGATACCTTCTGTGCCGGTATGGATTTAAAATCCGGCCCTGAAGGCGATGCCGATGCAGCGATGATACAAAAGTTGATGCAAGATGTACCCGATTTACACTGGCAAGCATTGCTGCGTAATAACCAGCCAATGAAGCCTATCGTGATGGCGGTAGAAGGCTATGCCTTAGCCGGTGGTACTGAGATTTTGCAAGGTACGGATATTCGTGTTGCTGCAGAAGATGCTATCTTTGGTGTCACTGAATGTAAACGTGGCCTGTTCCCCTTGGGTGGGTCAGTGGTTCGTTTACGTCGCCAAATTCCTTATGCCTTGGCTGCTGAGATTTTGCTATTAGGCCGTCATGTAACGGCACAAGAAGCCAAAGACTGGGGTTTAATTAACCGTGTGGTACCTAAAGGTAAAGCCTTGGAAGAGGCTATGGCTATTGCTGAAGAAATCGCAAATGAGAATGCGCCTTTATCTATTCAAGCGATTACCCGCTCGTTGCGTGAAAACCAGTTTGACTTGTCGGAAACTGACGCCTTAGCCAAGGATGAGCAGTTGGGCTGGGCTGTTTTTGCCAGTAAGGACTCTAAAGAAGGCATGAAAGCCTTTAAAGAGAAGCGAAAGCCTAATTTTATTGGCGAATAAGAAAGCCAAGCATCAAAAGGCTCCTATCGGAGCCTTTTTTGTATGATAATAACACTAGCGTATAAGCCACTTTACGAGAATTGTTATGGCAAAAATCCATATTAAAAAAGCATTTACCATGAGCCATGATGAGGTTCGTGAAGGTATAGAAAAGTTAGGTCAAGCCATGCAGCAAGAGCAGGGCATGAAATACCAATGGTCGGGTGATGATAAAGTGCTTTTTGAGCACAAAGCCGCCAAAGGCTTTATCCAAATTAATAGTGATAGCGTAGAGCTAGAGCTAAAGGTGAGTTTCCTCTATAGCGCCATGGCACCGGTTGTGCGTAATAAAATTGAAGAAGTGGCGAACAAGTATATCACTTAAAATATCCTCTAACCATCAGAGGCTGACTAAACCCAAGGCATTGTCAGATGGCCTTTCTTTCAGTGCCTTGCTGGCGAGTTTATGCGATAATCCTCTCTCCCTATAGACTCATAAACCTTGGTCACAATGGTAGCGACGCTTATCGCGTGCATATTGACCCCATAGAATATTAAATTTTTATGTCAGATAAAAAACTCACAGCATTATCTAAAGAGATACAGAAAAGACGCACGTTTGCCATTATCTCTCACCCAGATGCCGGTAAAACCACGATTACAGAAAAGCTATTATTGCTGGGTAAGTTAATCCAAAGCGCAGGCTCAGTGAAGGGCAAGGGCTCTGATAAACATGCCACCTCGGACTGGATGGCCATGGAGCAGCAGCGTGGTATCTCGGTGACCAGTTCGGTAATGCAGTTTCCTTATAAAGAACGCATTATTAATCTTCTTGATACCCCAGGCCACGAGGACTTCTCAGAAGATACCTATCGCGTATTAACCGCCGTAGATTCTGCTTTAATGGTGATTGATGGTTCACGCGGTGTTGAAGATCGCACCATTAAATTAATGAATGTCTGTCGCTTGCGCACCACGCCTATTTTTAGTTTTATCAATAAGCTGGATAGAGAAATCCGCGAGTGTATCGACTTATTAGACGAAATAGAAAGCGTCTTGGATATTCAAGCTGCACCTATTAATTGGCCGATTGGCATGGGTAAAGCGTTTCAAGGTGTTTATAACCTCTATACCGATACTTTGCATGTCTATGAGCATCAAGGTGGCGATAGCATGCCTGAAGATACGCGTATTCAAGGCCTACAATCGGATGAGGCTAAGGCGCTGCTAGGCATTTACCATGAAGATTTTGTCGACGAAGTTGAATTAGTGCGTGGTGCGAGCTATCAATTTGATCTGGAGCTATACCTAGCTGGTAAGCAAACTCCCGTGTATTTTGGTACGGCATTGAGCAACTTTGGTGTGCGTGAAATGCTCGATGATTTTGTTCAGTGGGCACCCGGCCCGCAAGAGCACGAAACTCAAACCCGCGTGGTGCAGGCCGATGAGCCAGCATTCAGTGGTTTTGTTTTTAAAATCCAAGCCAATATGGACCCCAAACATAGAGACCGTGTGGCTTTTATGCGCATCTGTTCGGGCCGTTATGAAAAAGGCATGAAGCTTAATCATGTACGTATCGGCAAAGACGTCCGTATCAGTGATGCTGTAGGCTTTAAAGCCGCCGATAGAATTTTACTGGAAGAGGCATACTCCGGTGATATTATAGGTATACATAACCACGGCACGATTCAAATTGGTGATACGTTTACTGAAGGTGAAGCGCTCAAATTTACCGGTATACCCAACTTTGCCCCAGAGCTTTTCCGCCGTATTCGTTTGAAGGACCCTTTAAAATCCAAGCAGCTACAAAAAGGCTTATCACAGTTGGCCGAAGAGGGTTCGGTACAAGTATTTTATCCTTTAAATAACAACGATATTATTGTCGGTGCCGTTGGTGTTCTGCAGTTTGAAGTGGTCGCAAGCCGTTTAAAAGAAGAATATAAAGTGGAAGCAATTTACGAAAACGTCAACGTTTATACTGCGCATTGGGTAGAAAGTAGCGATAACAAAATGATTGAAGAGTTAAAGCGTAGACATGGCGATAACCTAGCCTTAGATGGTGCTGGCCACTTAAGTTATATCGCACCGACTCGGGTTAACTTAAGCTTAGCCAAAGAGCGTTTCCCTGAGGTTGAATTCCTCAGTACACGAGAGCATTAAAATGGCTTTGCGCATCGGACTGCCTATGTGGGCTTTGCCGGAATGGCAGCATGGTTTCTTTACCCAAGATGCCGGCTCTGCCGACTTTTTAAGGCAATACGCTAGCGTGTTTACTACGGTAGAAGGCAATACAACGTTTTATAGTATACCGACGGAAGCGTCGGTTATTGCTTGGCAAAAATCAGTGCCAGCGGTATTTCGATTCTGTTTTAAAATGCCGAAATCGATCACCTATGATGCCAAATTACAACGTTGCGATGCCTTGCTTAGCGCGTTTATCGAACGTATGAAACCGTTAAAAGATGTAATGGGGCCGTTGATGATTCAGTTGCCACCTTCATTTGACGGTCGCAGCCTGCCGCACTTAGAAAGTTTTATTAAAAAGCTGCCGATCATATTTAACTATGCAGTAGAGCCACGCCATAGTGATTTTTTTGATGGTGGTGCGTATCAGCAAGACTTTCAAGCACTATTGGCAAAGTACCGTATAGAGCAGGTGGTTTTTGATAGCCGCGCACTATTTGCCTGCGATGATACGCATACCAGCATTATTGAGGCGAAAGCAAAAAAACCGAATTTTCCTTTGCCGGAAGTTACGGTGCACAAACAAGTCATTATTCGTTTTGTTGGCGGCAGTGATGCGGACGAAAATGCTGCCTATTTTTCCGAGTATGTTGATAAAGTTCGTCATTGGTTAGCGGCGGGTAAGCAGGTGTATTTATTGCTACACATGGCTAACAATCATTATGCACCAGCTTTGGCAAAGCAGTTTTATGCACAGTTGCAAGTAGCAATGCCGGAGCTAGCAGATTTGCCCTTATGGCCAGTAGAGCGCGAAAGCAATGATGGTCAAATGTTGTTGTTTTAAGCGCCAGTTAAAGGCTGAGGCATTAATAAAAAACAGCGCCACAATACTTAGGGATCTGTGTCACTATAAGTGACTCGGGGTTTGTATTGGCTTGCTAATATTGCTATAAATATCGCAGCTTTCATAATAAAAACAAATAATTAAAGCAATCACAATATTTGTGCTTGCAGTGGTATCGCTTATGCTGCCACAATCGTAAGAGGATACATTATTGTGCTTACAGGTTTCGTAAAATATGTCGTCAGTTAAACTTTCAGGCCTTAGTCGTCGCTTAGTTAAAGAAGGCTTATTAGCTGAAGATGCGGCCATTGATGCTATTGCGCAGGCAAAAAAAGATAAAAAAGGCTATATACAGTTCATTGTAGAGCAGGCGCTGGTTGATGGGCAGACAGTAGCCACCTTGGCCTCTAATGAGTTTGGCTCGCCAGTTTTTGATTTAGCTTGTTACGATTTCAGCTTTTTTAATAAAGAACTGGTCAAGTTAGAGCTGATTATAAAGCACCAAGCCGTTCCTCTGTTTAAGCGCGGCAGCCGTCTCTATGTGGCGATGTGCGATCCGACGAATTTACATGCCTTAGACGAAATAAAATTTAATACTGGCTTAAATATTGAAGCTATTGTTGTTGAGGCAATGGCGCTGCAAGATCTGATCAAAAAGGTTGAGAAGGGCGAGGAAGAGCAAGTAGGCTCAGGCCTTGATGATCTAGACGACTCAGGTTTAGATGATTTAGACATTGAAGCGGTGAATGAAGACGGTGAAGACGGTGAGGTGAATGTTAACCAAGCCGATGAAACCCCCGTTGTTCGCTTTATTAATAAAGTTTTGATTGATGCGATACGCACCGGTGCATCGGATATCCACTTTGAGCCTTATGAAAAAGCCTATCGAGTGCGCTTTCGTACCGATGGTGTGTTACACGAGGTAGCAAGACCACCTGTGCAAATGGGCCCACGTTTATCCGCGCGCTTGAAAGTTATGTCGCAAATGGATATATCTGAGCGTCGGGTACCGCAAGATGGCCGTATTAAACTCAAGCTCTCTAAAACAAAGTCTATTGATTTTCGAGTGAACACGCTACCCACCTTATGGGGTGAGAAACTTGTACTGCGGATCTTAGATGCTGATGCTGCTAAAATGGGTATTGATATGCTGGGCTATGAGCCCGATCAAAAAGCCCTGTACATGGAAGCCTTAAAATTCCCACAAGGTATGATTTTAGTGACAGGCCCAACAGGGTCGGGTAAAACGGTTTCTTTGTATACCGGTTTAAATATTTTAAATACAGCTGAAGTGAATATTTCTACAGCAGAAGATCCTGTTGAAATAAACCTTGAGGGTATCAACCAAGTTAACGTGAATGCGCGGGTTGGTTTGGACTTCGCGGCAGCGCTAAAATCTTTCTTACGTCAAGATCCAGATATTATCATGGTCGGTGAGATTCGAGATTTAGAAACTGCCAATATTGCTATTAAAGCAGCACAAACAGGCCATATGGTGATGTCCACGCTGCATACCAATAGCGCACCCGAAACGATTACGCGTATGCTGAATATGGGTGTAGCGGCATTTAACTTGGCGACATCGTTAAACCTGATTATAGCTCAGCGTTTAGGTAGGCGCTTATGTAGTGCTTGTAAAGAACCTGCAGATTACCCGAAAGAAATGCTCTTGGAAGAAGGTTTTTTAGAAAGCGATTTTGAAACCATGACGCTATTTAAACCCGTGGGCTGCTCAAAATGTAATAAAGGCTATAAAGGTCGCGTCGGTATTTATGAGGTGGTAAAAAATACACCACCGATACAGCGAATCATTATGGAAGGTGGTAACTCGATAGATATAGCTGATATTGCTCGGAGTGAAGGATTTAATGATTTACGACGTTCAGGCTTACTCAAAGCGGCACAGGGTGTGACCAGTCTTGAGGAAATAAACCGTGTAACCAAGGATTAATCCATGGCGCAGAAAAAAACAAAAACAACCGCGAAAAAACAGAAGAAAAAAGTACAGCCCAGTGTTTTTCAATGGAAAGGGGTGGATAGAAAAGGCAACAAAATGAAGGGTGAAATGGAAGCCCTGAGTAAAGCCATTGTTATTTCTAACTTAAAAAACCAGGGTATTACCGCAAAACGTGTCGATAAGGCACTGAATTTATCCTTTGGCGACGGTATTAAGCCAATGGATATCGCCATCTTTACCCGTCAGCTGGCTACCATGATGAAGTCCGGTGTGCCCTTGATTCAGTCCTTTGATATCGTTGCTGAAGGCTTAGAAAACAAAGCTATGGCAAAGCTGGTACGAGAGATTCGTAATGATGTTGCCGGCGGTGGTAACTTGGCGGGCTCTTTGGCAAAACATCCCAAGTATTTTGATGAGTTATTTTGTAACTTGGTCGAATCCGGTGAGCAATCCGGTGCTTTAGAGACCATGTTAGACAGGGTGGCTACTTATAAGGAAAAATCCGAAGCTCTTAAATCTAAAATCAAAAAAGCCATGACCTACCCGATAGCCGTTGTGGCTATCGCCTTTGTAGTGACCGGTTTGTTGATGGTAAAAGTTGTACCGCAGTTTGCTGATATATTCGCAGGCTTTGGTGCAGAGCTTCCTGCTTTTACGCAAATGGTCGTAGAGATGTCTGATTGGTTCCAAGCCAATTGGTTTTTTGCTGTTGTTGGTATTGTGGCTGTTATAACACTGCATAAAGAAGCCTCGGTACGCTCGAAAAAATACCATGACACCGTGGATGCTATTTTATTAAAAGCACCCGTTGTAGGTAATATTGTGAATCAATCTGTATATGCACGATTTTCCCGAACCTTAGCAACCACATTTGCTGCAGGTGTGCCTTTGGTGGATGCACTCGACTCTGTTGCAGGTGCTGCAGGTAACGAGGTGTATCGGATTGCGATACATAAAATTCGTGATGAAGTAACGTCAGGTACGCAGTTAAACCATGCGCTAAAAGCCAGTGACATGTTTCCCAGTATGCTTATTCAAATGGTGGCTATTGGTGAAGAATCCGGTCAGCTTGATGAAATGCTAGAGAAAGTGGCCAACCATTATGAAGCTGAAGTTGATAATGCAGTTGATGGCTTAACAGCTTTAATGGAGCCAATTATCATGTCGGTTCTTGGTATCTTGGTGGGTGGTTTGATGGTGGCGATGTATCTGCCAATATTCCAGCTCGGTAATGCCATGTAAGGCAGAATTCATCTGCGGGTATGCTAGGCTTGCTTAGCATACCCAACCTAGCGCAAGCTTTAATCTAAGTACGATGTATTATGACGTTACAGCTAATTGCCCAGCAAAACCCTTTGTTTTTTTATAGTTTTCTATTTGTTTTTAGCCTGTGTATTGGCAGTTTCCTCAATGTAGTGATCTATCGTATACCGATTATGCTGCAGCGCGCTTGGCGTGCAGAGGCGCAATCGGTATTGGCACTAGAGCCAGATCAAGACGAGCAAAAATTTAATCTAGCAACCCCTAATTCAACCTGCCCGCATTGCTCCAGCGCGATTAAACCTTGGCAGAATATCCCGTTAATCAGCTATATATTTCTACGCGGTCGTTGTGCTAGCTGTCAGGGTTCTATTTCTATACGTTATCCGGCAATTGAGTTGTTTACCGGTATTGTCTCGCTGCTGTTGGCTGTAAAGATAGGCTTTAATGGTCAGCTATTAGCGCTATTGTTCTTCAGTTATGTGGCGATAGCGCTAGCTGCTATCGACTATGATACAAAGTTATTGCCGGATAATATGGTATTACCTTTGCTGTGGTTAGGCTTGCTGCTCAATAGCCAAAATCTCTTCGTCAGTTTACATGATGCTGTGTTTGGTGCGGTGGTGGGTTATGGCTTTCTATGGTCGATATTTTGGCTGTTTAAGTTAGTTACCGGCAAAGAAGGCATGGGCTATGGTGATTTTAAGCTGATGGCCGTATTTGGCGCTTGGTTTGGTTGGCAGTTACTGCCCAATATTATTTTACTGTCGTCTTTATTAGGTGCGGTTATAGGCATTGCCATGATTGCCAGTGGTAGAATTGAGAAGGCAGAGCCTATACCTTTTGGTCCTTTTATTATTTTCGCTGGCTTTTTAACAGCCGTGTATCCTGAGTATTTTATCCTTAGTCATTATTTTTAAGTAAAAAGGTTCATTGTGAAACTATCCATTGTTATTCCCGCAAAAAATGAAGCGCAAGGCTTAGAAAAAGTGCTGCCAGAGTTGGCTGCAAGCTTTCCGCAGGCAGAAATTATTGTGGTGGATGATGGCTCAACCGACGCTTCGAAAAAAATCGCTTTGGATTATGGCGTACAAGTGATTAGCCATCCTTATTCAAAGGGCAATGGTGCTAGTATCAAAAGTGGTGCTCGCGCAGCCACGGGTGACTACATTGTTTTTATGGACGGTGACGGCCAGCATAGGCCATCTGACGTTCAACGCTTATTAGACATGCTGCTGGATGAGAACTACGATATGGTCGTAGGTGCGCGTACAGCAGGATCGCAGGCATCGATGGCGCGTGGTTTTGGTAATCATGTGTATAATCGTCTGGCGAGTTTGGTTGTGGGGCACAAGATAGAAGATTTAACTTCGGGTTTGCGTGCAGTACGCGCAGAGAAGTTTAAAGAGTTTATCTATTTGCTGCCTAATGGATTTTCTTACCCAACAACGATTACTATGGCTTTTTTTCGTGCCGGTTATGCGGTGGCGTATTTGCCTATTGTCGCAGAAAAGCGTCTCGGTAAAAGCCACTTAAAAGTTTTCAGAGATGGTGTGCGCTTTTTACTGATTATTTTTAAAATCGCTACTTTGTATTCGCCACTAAAACTGTTTTTCCCAATTAGCTTAGGCTTTTTCGCCATAGGTGCGGGTTATTATGGTTATACCTTGATGACGGCAGCGCGCTTCACCAATATGACGTTATTATTGTTTATCTCGTCGGCATTGGTATTTTTGATGGGCTTGATATCCGAACAAATTACCTCATTGATGTATAAAGACAATAACTAGCTGCTGTTAGACCAGCAGCTGTGCCTCTTTTTTGATTCTTTCTACCATCGCTCTGACACCATTACCGCGCGTGCTAGAAAGGTTTTTAAGTAGATCTACACTGGCAAAATAAGCTTCCATATCATAATCCAATATAGCTTGGGGCGATTTGTTATTCAGTGCGGCTAATACCATAGCCACTAGGCCACGCACAATGATGGCATCACTATCAGCAGCTAGGTGCATAATGTTAGTGTCTTTATCAAAGACGACTTCTAACCAGACTTGGCTTTGGCAGCCGTGGACGATGCGTTCAGCGGTTTGCATCTCGCTTGGAAAGTTAGGCAGTTGTTTGCCTAAGTCAATAATATAGCGGTAACGTTCTTCCCATTCTTCAAAGAAGCTTAAGGTGTCGACGATATCCTCTACATGTATGCTAACGCCATATGGCGAAGCGTTTAAAATCTCCTCAGAATAAGCCGAGTTCAATTTGTGCTTCCTCCGATAAATTTTCGCGTGTCCAAGGTGGGTCAAAAACCAGCTCTACCTCGACTTTATCCACATTCGGTACTTTGCTTAAGCGGTATTCAATATCGCCAACAATAACCGGCCCCATGCCACACGTCGGCGCTGTTAGCGTCATAATAACGTGGATGATATTTTTGCCGCCGTCTTGGACTAAATCGCAATTGTAAATTAAGCCTAAGTCGACAATATTAACAGGAATTTCTGGGTCGTAAATAGTGCGTAGTACTTCAAGCACTTCATCTTCGCGTACATCACCACTAGGGTCGGGCGCTTCAAAGTGTAGTTCAAGCGGCTCTTGATCAATAGCATCTGCATCTAGGCCATCAATGCGCATCATATTGCCGTTAAAGGTTACCGTGTAACTGCCGCCTAAAGCTTGAGCTATATTGACAAAAGAGCCCTTAGGAATATGCGTTACTACGCCTGAAGGTACTAATCGAGCAGTAACATCGCGGTTGGTAACAACAGTTTGTTGTTCATACATACTTAATACCTTCGTCGCTTTGGTCTATTTACACTGCAAAGCTTTCACCGCAACCGCAGGTGCCGGAAGCGTTAGGGTTGCTAAATTGGAAGCTGCTGTTTAAGCCTTCAGTAATAAAATCAACGTGAATACCATTCACATAGGCTTGCACATCATCACCAACAAACACGGTGAACTTTTCGTCGATTAGGAGCTTTGCATCTTGGCTGTTACTTTCTTCGGCAAAGACGAGTTTATAGCGCAGACCTGAGCAGCCTGATTTCTCAACCGTTAGGCGAAGGCCGAGAGCTTTACGCTTAGCGAGCTCTTTTTCAATATGTTTTTGCGCTTTATTGCTAAAACTTAAATTGATTGTCTTGGCGCTTTCATTGGGATTAAAGGTTTGTACACTCATAATAACCTCATAAAAAAGTTAGGACTTTGTCTAAGGCTGTGAACAATGCATCCACCTCTTCAAAGGTGTTATACGGCGAAAATGATGCCCTGACGGTGCCAGGAATACCCAAGCTATGCATTAATGGCATAGTGCAATGGTGGCCGGTGCGTACAGCAATGCCTTGTTGATCCAAGAGTACGCCAACATCATTCGGGTGTGTACCGGCCAATAAAAAGGACAGGGTACCGACTTTATTGGCCGCGGTGCCAATCAGTTGTAAGCCGTCAAATGCTAAGGCTTTCTCTGTTGCATAGGCCAATAGGGCTTGCTCATGTTCAGCCAATGCTTGGCGATCTTGTTTTGCCAACCAATCGATTGCAGCACTAAAGGCAATGGCTCCACCAATATTGGGTGTACCAGCTTCAAATTTATACGGTAGCTGATTCCATGTGCTGCTTTCAAAGGTGACGGTTTCAATCATTTCACCACCGGTTTGCCAAGGTGGCATAGCCTCTAATAAGGCTTTTTTACCGTATAACACGCCCATACCGGTAGGGCCGTAAACTTTGTGTGCGGAGAAAGCATAAAAATCACAGTCTAAGGCTTTTACATCCACATCAAAGTGTGGGATGCCTTGTGCACCATCGATAACCGTAATGGCGCCGACTTGGCGGGCCGCTTTGATCATTTTCTCGATCGGATTCACTGTACCTAGGCTGTTAGACACGTGGGCAATGGAAAAAATCCGTGTGCGTGGGCTAAGCAGTTGCTGAAAAGCTTCAAGATCAACGCTGCCATCAGCTAATAAGGGGATAACTTTAAGTTGTGCGCCGGTCGCCTTACAGACTTGCTGCCAGGGCACGATATTGGCGTGATGCTCCAGTGTACTAATCAGAATCTCATCGCCTGCTTGCAGATTATGTAGGGCATAACATTGGGCAACGATGTTTAAGCTCTCAGTCGTACCGCGCGTCCAGATGATTTCTTCACGGCTAGCATGGATAAAATCAGCTACCGATTGACGTGCTTGTTCAAAGGCTGCAGTGGCTGTATCAGCGAGCGCATGTGCACCGCGGTGCACATTACTATTTTGCGTCAGATAATAGTGGTTTAGCGCATCTATCACCACTTGGGGCTTTTGTGTGGTGGCTGCATTGTCTAAATAGACCAAAGGTTTGCCATACACTTGGCTGTCTAGCAGTGGGAACTGTGCACGAAAAGCGGCTACAGCAGGGCTCATAGGCCCTCCGCAACAATATCGCCCAGCCAGTTGCTTAACCAATCAGCTACCGCATCGAAGGGCACGCTGTCGATTTCTTCTTGTACAAAGCCTACGCTGAGCATACGCAAGGCATCTTTTTCACTGATACCACGCGATTGCAAATAAAAGCGCATATCAGGGTCAAGTTGGCCTATGGTCGTACCGTGCGAGCATTTAACATCGTCGTTATAAATCTCAAGCTCGGGCTTGGAGTTAATCTCAGCGCCTCTATTGAGTAAGAGGTTATTATTCGACAAGTCCGCAAGCGTGTTGCTCGCGTTGGGTAAAATGTGAATACGACCGTTAAAGATGATCTGGCCTTCATCGGCAGCAATGCCTTTGTAGATCTGATTGGAAATACAGTTAGCTACACGATGTTCAACACAAACTTGATTGTCTACATGGCCTGTACCGCGGGCGATAAACGCGCCACCCATGTGCAGATTGGCATTATCGCCTTCCATCATGATGTGAATATCATTACGTTTTAAACGTGATGCGCTCATAAACTGATAGCTGCGTACACGGCTGTCGCGCTGTTGACGGATAGCGAGTTGACCAATATGCAGGCTTTGTGCGGATTCTGACTGCAAACGACAGTGCACTAATTCGCTATTCTCGCCAACATCAAATTCGCTTACCGCATTGCATAGCTGGCTGCCATTGCCCATATAGTGCTCGACTAATTGCAGGCGGCTATTGTCGCCCATAGTCAGTACGATACGCGTATTATGGTGGGCAGTATTGTTGCCCGTGCTATAAAACACGATATGCAGTAGCTGCTCGACTTGGCTATTTGCAGGCACATCAAGAAGCAAGGCTTCGGTCAGCGTTGCGCCGTTATAATAAGCAAAAGTGGTATCAGCGAGTTCGGGTGTGTCTTCGCCACTTAAACGCTTTATCTGCATGCCGGCTATTTGCGGTAGTTCTTCTGGTAAACGCCCATTAATGACAACAAGGGTTTGTCCACCAAAGTCGGGCACTGCATCAATGCGCGATGCTTGGCCGGAATATTGTTCTAAGTGGCCGTCTTTTAAGGGGGTGAGCGAGGTGTATTTCCACGTTTCACTAAATTTTGTCGGCAACGGTTTAGCGGCCAGTTGCTCTTGGCTGCGAAGATGCAGTGCGCGCAAGGGGCTATCGTCGCCCACTAGTGCAATGCGCTCTTGCATATGCTGATTTAAAACAGGCGCTAAAAGCATACTATTTACTCCTTAGCGTCGTCGGTTAACCAAGCGTAGCCTTGTTTTTCAAGCTCAAGGGCTAATTCTTTACCGCCGGACTTAACAATGCGGCCATCGGCCAATACGTGTACGTAATCGGGTACGATAAAGTCAAGTAAACGCTGGTAGTGGGTGACTAAGATAATTGAGCGGTCTGGGCTGCGCATAGAGTTAACGCCTTTAGCAATCACTTGCAATGCGTCGATATCAAGGCCGGAATCGGTCTCATCGAGAAGCGCTAGCTTTGGCTTTAACAACATCATTTGCATGATTTCATTGCGCTTTTTCTCACCACCGGAGAAACCTTCGTTTACGCCGCGGCGTAAAAATTGCGGGTCTAAGTCGACTTCTTTACAAGCGGCACGTGCTTCACGCAACAAGGTGGTTGCATCCCAAGGCTTCTCACCGCGTGCCTCACGTGAGGCTTCAATAGCGGCTTTTAAAAACTCGATATTGCTGACCCCAGGAATCTCTACGGGATATTGGAATGCCAAGAAAATACCTGCTTGGCCGCGCTCTTCTGGCAGCATATCGTTAACTTCTTTGCCTTCAAAGATCATACTGCCGGACGTCGCTGTATAACCTGGGCGGCCTGCGAGGACATTGGCTAAGGTGCTTTTACCTGAGCCGTTTGGCCCCATTATCGCGTGCACTTCACCGGGTTTAACGTGTAGGTTGAGGCCTTTTAAAATGGCTTGATCTTCAACGGTAGCATGTAAATCAGTAATATCTAGCATGTTTGTTCCTATCAAATATAAAGGTAATTTCGGGTGAAAATGGGCTTAACCTACCGCGCCTTCAAGGCTAACTTCCAATAGCTTGCCGGCTTCAACCGCAAACTCCATGGGTAGCATTCTAAACACATCTTTACAGAAGCCATTCACTAACATGGATATGGCTTTTTCAGTTTCTATACCACGCTGCAGACATAAAAACAGCTGATCATCGCTCACTTTAGAGGTGGTTGCTTCGTGCTCTAAGGTGGCGCTGGGGTTTTTACTTTCGATATAGGGGAAAGTGTGTGCACCGCAGGTGTCGCCAATAAGTAGCGAGTCACACTGGGTAAAGTTACGTGCGTTATCAGCACGTGGTCCAAAACGCACTAAACCACGATAGGTGTTTTGACTGCGGCCAGTAGAGATACCCTTGGAGATAATCGTACTGCGCGTATTTTTACCTAAGTGGATCATTTTGGTACCGGTATCGGCCTGCATCAGATTGCGTGTTAAGGCAACCGAATAGAACTCACCGACGGAGTTATCGCCACGTAAGACCACGCTAGGGTACTTCCATGTGAGCGCAGAGCCGGTTTCTACCTGCGTCCAGCTGATTTTCGCATCTTCATGGGCAACACCACGCTTGGTAACAAAGTTATAAATACCGCCGACGCCATTTTCATCGCCGGGATACCAGTTTTGTACGGTGGAGTATTTAATCTCTGCGCCTTTTAAGGCAACGAGCTCAACCACGGCTGCGTGCATTTGGTTTTCATCACGCATGGGAGCGGTACAGCCTTCAAGGTAGCTAACATAGCTGCCTTCGTCGGCAATGATTAATGTACGCTCAAACTGTCCGGTATTGGGTTCGTTAATGCGGAAATAGGTGGATAACTCCATCGGGCAGCGCACGCCTTTAGGGATGTAAACAAAAGAACCGTCCGAAAAGACCGCACTGTTCAAGGCTGCGTAAAAGTTGTCGCTTTGCGGTACGACAGTACCGAGATACTTTTTAACCAAGTCAGGGTATTTTTGTACGGCTTCAGATAATGGGCAGAAAATAACGCCGGCTTCTGCGAGCTTGTCTTTAAATGTGGTAACTACGGATACTGAGTCAAATACGGCATCAATCGCAACATTGGATGGCATCGCGTTAGGGTCTAATTCAGCACCTTGTACGCCTGCTAAAACGGCTTGTTCTGCAAGAGAAATACCGAGTTTTTCATACACTCTTAATAATTCGGGATCGACTTCGGCCAAGCTTTTGGGTCTGTCCTTCATGCTTTTTGGTGAGGAGTAGTAAGAGCTTGCGTTAAAATCAACCGGTGGGTAGTTAAGTTGTGACCAATCAGGGGATTCCATCTCTAGCCATTTAGCATAGGCTTGCAAACGCCACTCTAATACCCACTCTGGCTCTTCTTTTTTAGCGGAAATAAAACGGATGACGTCCTCATCTAGGCCTGGCGGTAAAGTGTCAGATTCGATGTCCGTGCTAAAACCTGCGGTGTATTCGCTATTGATAAACTGATCTAATTCAGCTTCATTACTCATAGTGTTATAACCTGTTCAGAACCCTGAAGGGGGGAGTATTTGTTTAATACCTTAGTAAATTACTTGGTTATTATACGGAAAGCTTGCTCTAAGTCCAAGTGCTGAATTTATTAAAACGCAAGAAAAGTGAAATAAATTAAGACTTAGCGACGATTTGATAGCTTGTTGGCTCATTGTAATTGAAGGATGCACAGACAGCTGTGTATTTTTTATCTGAGCGCCATTCAATAAGATTTGTTGATCTCAATCAAGTATTTGTGATTAATTTATGGCAAATTAAGGGTTTAATTTTCCGCAAATGATAACGACACGCATTTACGGCTGTGTTAATGTTCTTTCTCAGAATTCCAACTGTTGGCGTGAGTTATTATGCTATTTACACAAGTTCTATCTCGATTATTACTATTTACTGCGTTGTTAGCACCCTTTACTGGTTATGCCGCAAACGGCAATGACGCTGTACCGCAAATCTGGCAAATGTTGGATTATCTAGCTACGGACTATGCGATAGCCGTAAAAGATGGCGAAATAATCGATGCCGGTGAGTACACCGAGATGCAAGAGTTTTCGCAAACCGTCCATCAGCACATGGCCAGCCTCTCTGAAGAGCCTGGAAAGTCAGTGCTGCTAGATCAAGCAGCCAGTTTAGTGCAGTTGGTCAACGCTAAAGGTGCGCCAACGCTTGTGCATCAACAAGCGCATGATTTGGCGGACCAGCTCTTATCGGTTTATCCAATGCCTACTTCGCCAGAGCAAATGCCCAATCTGGCAGAGGGCGCCCAATTGTATCAAACACATTGCGCCTCTTGTCATGGTGTTACCGGTAATGCAGATGGTCCTGCAGCAAAAGGGCTTGAGCCACCGGTTATTGCGTTTACTGATGCTGAGCGCGCTGATCAGCGCAGCCCCTTATCCTTATATCAAACGGCAAC
>SMEQ01000318.1_pt1 | contig 15760 bp, 19 predicted proteins | sample 2456281 | NCBI WGS metagenome assembly SMEQ01 (sample SAMN10132596, study PRJNA489261) | soil metagenome | isolation source: day1 antibiotic-loamy sand soil ammended with raw manure from dairy cow... | place: USA | collected 2015-04-01
TTGCACTAAACCCTGTTGCAAGTAGGCGTTCATGCCAGTTGCTGTGGTGACACCCTGCTCGCTATCTATCTGTACGTCGGCTTGGGTGTGTGCATGATCTGTATTGAATATATAGGTTAATTGGCTGGTGGTAAGCAAAAAAGGGCGTTGTTTTTCGTCATGATGCTCCACTCGAACCTTATCGAACAACTCCACTTCCTCCCCTTCGGGGCTCACTTCACCGCGTTCACCGCTGATTAACCAAGGTTGTTGCGTGCCCTGGTAAAGATGTAGGTCAGGCTGCGTGAGCAAAGTGATATCAGTTTGCTGAATGTGCTCAGTATAGTCAGCAGTGAGAATATAGTGTAGCTGACCTTCTTCATTAAATTGTGTGGTGCGGCTGTTGCTAGAGAAAAAATCAATGGTGCGTTGCTCATCTAGTGTGCTGACAACACTAACGGGGCGATCATTGCCAATATTCCAGTAGCCTATAGCGGCAATGATGAGCGCCACCGGAACAACAATGACCCACTGAGGGATTTTTTTGGTTTTTCTCTTCGCCATGGCTGGACCTATAGGTAGGCTTCTTGTGCCGCTGTAAGCGTGCCTTGAGCCTGCATGATAAATTCGCAGAACTCGCGCGCAGCGCCTTCGCCACCGCGGGCTGAGGTAACTGCTGTTGCATGCTGGCGCACAAAGGTGTCGGCGTTGACCACAGCTACACCAAAACTGACACAGCGAATGGCGGCTAAGTCCGGCAGGTCGTCACCCAGATAGGCAACATCGGTATAGCTGAGTTGCAGCTGCTGCAGAAGCTCATCGAGGGCGACTCGTTTGTCTTCACGGCCTTGAATGACATGGGTAATGCCAAGGTTAGCCGCACGGCGCTCTACAACCGTGGAGGTGCGGCCGGTGATAATGGCAGCTTGAATACCTGACTGCATTAGCATTTTAATGCCATGACCATCTAAAGTGCTGAAAGATTTGAATTCGCTACCGTCAGCCATAAAGTTTAGCTTGCCGTCGGTCAGTACGCCGTCTACATCGAAAACAGCAAGGCGTACTTTGCGGGCGCGGTTTAACAGTTCAATATTATTCGGGTCGAGCATTACATTACTCCTGCGCGTAATAAATCATGCATATTCAGAGCCCCAACGGCTTTTTGCTGCGGATCGACTACGGGGAGTGAGTTGATTTTATGGTCTTGCATGATTTTAAGAGCTTCGGCTGCCAGCATATCTTGATTGGCTGTTTTGCCGCCGCGGGTCATTAATTGGTCAATGGTTGCGTTACGTACATCTATATCTTGGTCGAGTGCGCGGCGTAAATCACCATCGGTAAAGATGCCGGCCAAGCTGCCATCCTCGTTAAGGATTAGCGTCATGCCAAGCCCTTTTTTGGTCATTTCAAATAACGCTTCACGCATAGCTACACCACGCTGCACAGCCGGTAGTTCTGGGCCGCTATGCATTACATGCTCTACCTTGAGGAGTAAGCGACGGCCTAGCGCTCCGCCGGGGTGGGAGAAGGCGAAGTCTTCTGGAGTAAAGCCGCGCGCTTCCAGCAAGGCTAAAGCCAGTGCGTCACCTAAAACCAAGCTGACTGTGGTTGATGAGGTGGGTGCAAGATTTAACGGGCAGGCTTCTTTCTCGACGCTGGCATCTAGGTTGACTGTGGCGGACTGTGCCAAGATTGATTCTTGGTTGCCGGTCATGCTGATGAGCGTGATGCCACGACGTTTAATCAATGGCAGTAGTGTGATGATTTCATTAGTGGTGCCCGAGTTGGATAGGGCTAGCACGACATCGTTTTCGGTGATCATGCCCATATCGCCATGGCTGGCTTCAGCAGGGTGAACAAAAAAAGCTGGGGTGCCTGTGCTGGCTAAGGTGGCAGCAATCTTGCGGGCTATGTGGCCAGATTTGCCCATACCCACCACCACTACGCGACCTGGACAGTCCAAGATAAGTTGGCAGGCTTGGATAAAGCTTTGATCAATACGTTGCTCAAGACAGGCAATGGCTTCATTTTCTAAACGAATCGTGCGTCGAGCTGAATCTATAAGGCGATTTGCTAGTGTCATACTAATTAGTTTGGTCAGTTTAAAAAGGGAAATTATACGTGAAAAGGAAACGCTGCGCTGCAGTTAGAGGTTATTAATTATTTAGCGATTCAGGAAAGCTTTAGTTGTAGGTGTTGGCGGTGGTATCATGTGTGGTTTTCAGGCAGCGCAATGTGCTTTTAAGTTCCGTTCGTGTCGAGTCTAGGTATCCATATGTCAATTGATAGTGCCAATGCTATTGAGCTTAAAGGTTTAACCTTTAAGCGTGGTGCGCGAAATATTTTCGATAATATTGATCTGTATGTGCCGCGCGGCAAGGTGACGGGCATTATGGGGCCTTCCGGTTGCGGTAAAACCACCTTGTTGCGTTTGATTGCAGCACAATTAAAACCTGAACAGGGCGAGGTGTGGGTTAACGGTCAGAATCTGCCAAAGCTATCACGCCCCGATCTATTTGATGCACGTAAGCAATTTGGCGTGCTATTTCAAAGTGGTGCGCTGTTTACTGATTTATCCGTCTTTGAAAACGTGGCCTTTCCGTTGCGCGTACACACCAAGCTTACCGATGAGTTGATTCGCGATATCGTGTTGATGAAGTTGCAGGCGGTTGGTTTGCGTGGCGCGATAGAGTTGATGCCTGATGAGTTGTCCGGTGGGATGAAGCGTCGTGTAGCCTTGGCGCGAGCCATTGCACTAGACCCGGACATCTTACTGTATGACGAGCCCTTCGTTGGACAAGATCCCATCGCCAAAGGTGTTTTGGTGCGCTTGATTCGTTTGCTCAATGATGCCTTAGGTATTACCAGTGTGGTGGTGTCGCATGATTTAGCAGAAACGGCCAGCATTGCGGATTACCTGTATGTGCTGGGAGACTCGCAAGTGTTAGGACAAGGTACGCCGGAGGATTTAATGAAATCGGATAATCCGCGTGTGCAGCAGTTTATGCAGGGTCGTCCTGATGGGCCTGTGCCTTTTCATTTTGCCGCGCCTGATTACAAAGAAGATCTGCTAGGAGTCCGACATGGCTAAGCAAAGCTTGGCTGAACGCATACGCCTCTTTGGTCGCTCTGGATTGATGGTCGTGCAGGCGATGGGAGCCGCTGGTGTGGTGTTGGCGCACGCGTTGCTTGGTCGACGCGGTGCTGGTAGCAGTGTGCATTTGCTGATCAAACAGCTGTATTCTGTGGGCGTGTTGTCGCTGGCCATTATTGTAGTGTCTGGGTTGTTTATTGGCATGGTGCTGGCGCTACAGGGCTACACTATTTTGGTTGATTTTGGCTCTGAACAGGCGGTTGGACAGATGGTGGCTTTAACTCTGTTGCGTGAGCTAGGGCCGGTGGTTACTGCACTGCTATTTGCTGGGCGTGCTGGTTCTGCGCTAACGGCAGAAATCGGTAATATGAAATCCACAGAGCAGCTATCAAGTTTAGAAATGATTGGTGTTGACCCGCTCAAATACATTGTGGCGCCGCGCTTGTGGGCAGGATTTATATCTATGCCGTTGCTGGCTGCTATTTTTTCAGTGGTCGGGATTTGGGGCGGTGCTATGGTGGCTGTTGACTGGCTGGGCGTGTATGAGGGTTCGTACTGGGGCAATATGCTCGCCAGTGTGGACTTTCAAAAGGATGTTGTAAACGGCGTAATTAAATCCGTGGTGTTTGCTTTTGTGGTGACCTGGATTGCTGTGTTTCAGGGGTACAACTGTGTGCCTAACTCTGAGGGTATCAGTCGTGCCACAACCCGTACTGTTGTATATGCGTCTTTGGCTGTGTTGGGCTTGGACTTTATTTTGACTGCTTTAATGTTTGGAGATTTCTAATGCGAGTTCGCGCTCTGGAGATGTCTGTAGGTGTGTTTTTGCTGATCGGCATAGCAGCGTTGGTAGTGCTAGCACTGCGAGTTAGCGGCTTGACGGTTAACACGCAGGAAAATACTTACACCCTGTATGCTGCTTTTGATAACGTGGCCGGACTGACCACCCGAGGCCGTGTAACCATAGCGGGGGTCACGGTGGGTAAAGTGACGCAGATAGAGTTTGACAAAGAAACTTTCACTGGACGTGTAACCTTAGCCGTCAATAAAGAGGTGGATAACCTGCCTACGGACACCACTGCGTCCATTCTGACCGCCGGCTTGCTGGGTGAGAAATATGTTAGTTTGAGTGTGGGTGGTGAAGAAGAGGTTTTAAAAGATCAGGATGAGATATACGACACGCAATCATCACTTGTTTTAGAAGAGTTGATTGGTAAGTTTTTAATGAATTCCGTTAGCAGTGATTAATAGGTTAAACAATGATTCAGAAGCTATTTTCTAGACTAAGCTTTGTCGCAGTATTGTTGTTATTCACGGGTATCGCCCAAGCGGAGCAAACCGCGCATCAGGTCGTTGAGCAAACGGTTGATGAGCTGTTTTCCGATTTGAACGAAAATCGTGAGCAGTATCGAGCTGATCCAGAAACTTTCTACGCCATGATGAACCGTGTCATCGGTGAAGTTGTTGATGTGGAAGGTGTAGCACGTAGTGTGATGACTGTACGTTACTCCCGACGTGCAACGCAGGCACAAATTGTGCGCTTTCAAGAAAACTTTAAACGCAGTCTGATGCAGTTTTATGGTAACGCCTTGTTAGAATATAACAACAGCGGTGTACGGGTTTTGCCCGCTAACGCCCCCGAAAGTGAGCAGCGCACTGAAGTGCGCATGGAAGTTAAGGATAGCCAAGGTGTTGTATATCCTGTTTCCTACACTATGGTGAAAGTTAACGGCCGCTGGAAGCTGCGTAACGTAGTCATTGAAGGCATTAACATAGGTAAACTCTTTCGTGATCAGTTTGCCGAAGCCATGCAGCGTAACCGCAATAATCTAGACTTGGTAATTGATACTTGGGTCGATACCGTGGCGCGCACACGCCAAGCTGAGGCGGCTAAGTGAGTCAGATAGCTTTATCAGACACTGGCCGCTTATCGTTGTCAGGCGTCCTAGACTATCGCACGGGAACGGCACTGCGTGAGCAGGGCAAAAAGCTGTTGGAGCACAGCGCAGCAGAACACATTCTAGTCGATTGTGCGGCCATCGAAAAATCAAGCAGCGTAGGTATTGCACTACTGCTGGCTTTTATGCGTGATGCGCAGCGGTTAAACAAAACCTTATCGATTGTGAATCTATCGCAAGACATGCAAAAAATTGCCCGCGTGAGCGAGTTAATGCCCGTGCTGCAAATACGTAATTGATATAAGAGGAACACTATGCAAGCCCAAGAGGTTAAGCAACTGGTTGAAGAAAATCTAACCAATACTCAGGTAGAAGTAGAAGGTGAAGGCTGTAATTTTCAACTCAATATTATTAGTGATGAGCTGGCCGCATTGAGCCCAGTTAAACGCCAGCAAGCTGTTTACGCTGTGCTCAATCCCTTGATTGCTGACGGCAGTATTCATGCGGTAACCATGAAGTTCTTTACTCAAGCCAAGTGGCAAGCAGAACACGCCTAATCATTACAACGAGATTTAAATGGATAAATTAATCATTACAGGAGGCAACCGTTTAGACGGTGAAATCCGTATATCCGGTGCAAAAAACGCTGCCCTGCCTATTATGGCGGCTACTTTATTGGCGAGCGAACCCGTTACCGTCTGCAACTTACCGCATCTGCATGACATCACCACCATGCTTGAATTGTTTGGTCGCATGGGGATTCAGCCGATTATAGATGAAAAGCTCAATGTCGAGATTGACCCAACAACGATAAAAAGTTTGGTTGCGCCCTATGAGCTGGTGAAAACCATGCGCGCATCAATTCTGGTATTAGGCCCAATGGTGGCGCGTTTTGGCGAGGCTGAAGTGGCACTGCCTGGCGGTTGCGCTATCGGCACTCGTCCGGTGGATTTACACATTCGTGGCTTGGAAGCACTGGGCGCAGAAATTCTGGTTGAAGATGGCTACATTAAAGCTAAAGCGCCTGAAGGTGGTTTACGTGGTGGTACATTCTTCTTTGACACCGTCAGCGTTACCGGTACAGAAAACATCCTCATGGCTGCAGTACTTGCCAAGGGGCGTACCGTGCTGGAAAACGCAGCCCGCGAACCTGAAGTAGTGGATTTGGCAGATTGCCTGATTGCTATGGGTGCAAAAATTGAAGGGGCTGGTACTGATACGATAGTGATCGAAGGCGTGGAAAAACTCTACGGTGCGCGCTACAAGGTGATGCCTGACCGCATTGAAACCGGCACTTATTTAGTGGCCGCTGCCATGACAGGTGGACGCATTAAGCTAAAAGATACCAATCCAAAAATCCTTGAAGCTGTATTGGTTAAGCTGCAAGAGGCCGGTGCTGAAGTGCAGTGCGGTGAAGATTGGATCAGTTTAGATATGCATGGCAAACGACCCAAGGCTGTGAATATCCGTACCGCTCCCTACCCGGGTTTCCCAACCGATATGCAGGCGCAGTTTTTAGCGATGAATGCGGTGGCTGAAGGAACGGGAACAGTGATTGAAACCATCTTTGAAAATCGCTTTATGCACGTACAAGAAATGCAGCGCATGGGTGCCAAAGTTCAGATAGAAGGCAATACTGCGATTGTGACCGGTATTGAGCAGTTAAAAGGTGCGCCGGTGATGGCGACTGACTTGCGTGCTTCAGCCAGCTTGGTGTTGGCTGCCTTAATGGCGCAGGGCGAAACCCTGATTGACCGTATTTATCACATTGACCGCGGCTATGAGTGCATCGAGGAAAAGCTACAGCTTTTAGGTGCCAAAATCCGCCGCGTACCAGGCTAGAATTATGTTAACCATTGCTTTATCTAAGGGCCGTATTTTAGACGATACCCTGCCGCTACTGGAGCAGGCAGGTATTGTGCCTACGGAAAATCCAGAAAAAAGCCGTAAACTGATTATCACAACCACACGTGATGATGTGCGCTTGTTAATTGTGCGCGCTACTGATGTGCCGACCTATGTTGAGTTGGGTGCAGCGGACGTTGGGGTGGCTGGTAAAGATGTATTGTTAGAGTACGGCAGTCATAGCCTGTATGAGCCGCTCGATTTACAAATCGCTAAGTGTAAATTGATGACAGCCGGTCCAGTGGGCGTGCCTGAACCGCGCGGACGCCTGCGTGTAGCCACTAAGTTTGTCAATGTAGCTAGGCGCTATTATGCCGAGCAGGGTCGTCAGGTTGAAGTTATCAAGCTGTATGGCTCGATGGAGCTGGCACCTTTAGTGGGCTTGGCGGATAAAATTATTGACGTAGTTGATACCGGTAACACGCTACGCGCCAACGGATTAGAGCCGCAGGAAATTATTGCTCATATCAGCTCGCGGCTGATTGTTAATCGTGCTTCGATGAAAATGAAGCACGCTGAGCTTAAACTGCTGATTGATACCTTAGAACAGGCCGTAGAAGCGCGCTGCTAATTGGGTTGTATGTCATAGATAATAGCTATCAAATGCATAGCTGTAATATGAGGTTGTGTAGGCTGTGAATTTGCTAAGCTTTTAGTGTCGTAGCAGTGTGATGCTGCAGCAGCAAACTTGCGCAAATAGGCACAGACAAGCTTGCTTGAAAGTAAAAAAAGCGTAACGCACCTTTGTAACTCGTTTAAATTTCACCCTGAGGCCTGCCATGACCCAGAACGCTCTTGTTCGCCGTTTAAATGCCCAAGATACTGATTTTGCTTCGCAGCTGGATCAGCTGTTGAGCTGGGAAAGTGTTTCCGATGATGAAGTCAATCAGCGGGTTTTAGACATTATCGATCAGGTACGTCAGCGCGGTGACGCTGCGCTAGTCGACTATACCCGCCAGTTTGATGCACTTGAAGTGCAGGACTTCAGCGAGTTGATTTTGCCGCGCGAACGCCTAGAGTTAGCACTAACGCGAATCCAGCCTGAGCAGCGCCACGCACTAGAAATCGCGGCTGAGCGCGTGCGCAGTTATCACGAGCATCAACGCCAAGAGTCTTGGCGCTACACTGAAGCAGATGGCACTGTATTGGGCCAGCAAGTGACGCCCCTTGATCGTGCTGGTCTGTATGTGCCGGGCGGCAAAGCAACGTATCCTTCATCCGTTTTAATGAATGCTATTCCCGCTAAGGTTGCTGGCGTGCGTGAGGTGGTGATGGTTGTGCCAACGCCACGCGGTGAAATCAATGAAATGGTACTCGCTGCAGCTGCTATTGCTGGCGTTGACCGAGTGTTTACCATTGGTGGCGCGCAAGCAGTTGCAGCTTTGGCCTATGGTACTGAGTCGGTTCCGGCGGTAGATAAAGTGGTTGGCCCAGGCAATATTTATGTAGCCACGGCAAAACGTCATGTGTTTGGCAAAGTGGGCATTGATATGATTGCCGGTCCTTCAGAAATTCTGGTGATTTGTGATGGGCAAACCGATCCGGACTGGATCGCCATGGATTTGCTCTCGCAAGCGGAGCATGATGAGGATGCGCAGTCGATTTTGCTCTCACCTGATGCGGAGTTTTTGGATAAGGTTGCCGCCAGTCTTGAGCGTTTATTGCCCAGCCTTGAGCGTGAAGATATCGCACGCGTATCAATGACCGAGCGCGGAGCGTTGATTTTGGTGCGTGATTTAGAGCAGGCTGTTGAAGTTGCCAATCGTATTGCCCCCGAGCACTTGGAACTCTCTGTGGCTAATCCAGATGCCATGCTACCGAAAATACGTCATGCTGGCGCAATCTTTATGGGGCGTTACACGGCTGAAGCCTTGGGTGATTACTGTGCTGGCCCGAACCACGTGCTGCCAACCTCAGGCACGGCGCGTTTTTCTTCACCCTTGGGCGTGTACGATTTTCAAAAGCGCTCTTCAATAATTTATTGCACTCCACAGGGTGCATCTGAGTTGGGCAAGGTGGCCTCGGTCTTAGCGCGCGGCGAGTCATTGACTGCCCATGCGCGCTCAGCGGAACTGCGTATTATCAACGATAAATAAGGCGAAAACAGTGAGCAAGTTTTGGAGTCCGTTTGTTAAGCAGCTGGTCCCTTATGTGGCTGGTGAACAACCGAAAATGAAACGCTTGGTGAAACTAAATACCAACGAAAACCCCTATGGTCCGTCGCCAAAAGCGCTGGCGGCGATGCAAGCGCAAATTAATGATGACTTGCGCCTGTATCCTGATCCCAGCGGTGAGGTGCTCAAACAAGCCATTGCGGACTACTACCACATTAGTCCTGCGCAAATATTTGTGGGTAATGGCTCGGATGAAGTGCTAGCCCATGCGTACCATGCGTTTTTCCAGCAAGACAAGCCGTTGTTGTTTCCAGATATCAGCTACAGCTTTTATCCGGTGTATTGTGGTTTGTATCGCGTAGAGCCAAAGCCCATTGCATTAGATGAGCAGTTTCAAATTAATCTGGCGGACTATCAGCAAGACAATGGCGGCATTATTTTCCCTAACCCCAATGCGCCTACCGGATGTTTGCTCGGTCTGGCAGAAATTGAGGCGCTTCTGCAGAATAATACCGAAACTGTGGTATTGGTTGATGAGGCCTATATTGATTTTGGCGGACACTCAGCGGTTTCCCTAGTTGATAAATACCCTAACCTGTTGGTGACGCAAACCTTATCAAAATCACGCGCGTTGGCTGGTATGCGCGTTGGCTTGGCGATTGGTCACCCGCAACTAATCGAAGGATTAGAGCGCATTAAAGACAGCTTTAACTCCTACCCGCTAGACCGTGTGGCATTAGCCGGAGCCGCCGCCGCGTTTGCAGATCGTGAATACTTTGAGCAAAGCTGCGCTAAAATTATCACCAGTCGTGAGCAGCTAAGCGAGCAGTTAACCAGTTTGGGCTTTGAGGTATTACCCTCGGCGGCGAACTTTGTTTTTGCACGTCATCCGCAACAGGATGCGGCACAGCTATCTGCACAGTTGCGCGAGCAGGGTATTATCGTGCGTCACTTTACTCAGCCGCGTATTGCACAGTTTTTGCGTATTACCGTAGGTACAGATGAACAGAACACAGCCTTGGTCGAAGCATTAACCGGGTTGCTGAATAAACAATAATTTTTGGAGGTGCGTCATGCAAAACAGTCAAAATCTAATTTGGATCGACTTGGAAATGACCGGTCTGGATACCGACAATGACCGTATTATTGAAATGGCCACCATTGTTACGGATGCCCAGTTAAATATTTTGGCCGAAGGACCCGTGCTAGCCATTCATCAGCCTGATGAAGTGCTAAAGGGCATGGATGAGTGGAACACCAATCAGCACGGCAAAAGTGGCCTGACCAAGCGCGTGCAGGAAAGCCGTATCAACGAAGCAGAGGCAGAAGCACAAACCATCGCCTTTTTACAGCAGTGGGTGCCGGCAAATACCTCGCCGATGTGCGGTAACACTATTTGTCAGGATCGCCGCTTTCTCTACCGCAGTATGCCCAAGTTAGAGGCTTACTTTCACTACCGCAATATTGATGTGTCTAGCCTGAAAGAACTGGCTAAGCGTTGGGCACCTGAAACGGCGAAGGGGTATGTAAAGGGCGATGTGCACTTGGCATTAGCCGATATTCAGGACTCTATTGCTGAACTACGTTATTACCGCGAACATCTAATGAAATGCTAAAGCGGTAGTTGTCTATACAGCGTCTCCTAGTTAATTAAAGGCAAAAAAAACCCGCATTGGATGCGGGTTAAAATAGCCTAATGAGGAGATAGCTCTATGAAAAACAACTTCATTCTGAGTTACCAACTGGCCTGTAACCAGTGCTGATAATAGTAATCGTTCTCATTTGTAAGTGCAAGCATTTTGTTTCGCTTATGCTAATATTTTGCAGTAAGTTTTCAGTGTGTGGAATTCCAACATGAGTAAAGAGCAGTCTCAGATATTCAAAGTTATTTTTATTAACCAGGGCCAAGTGTATGAAATTTACGCTAAAGCTATTTATCAGAGTGATTTGTGGGGCTTTCTGGAGATCGAGGAGTTTGTCTTTGGTGAGCGCACGCAGATGGTCGTTGATCCCAGCGAAGAGAAGCTGAAAAATCAGTTTGAAGGCGTGATTCGTAGCTATGTGCCTATGCACTCTATAGTACGCATTGATGAGGTTGAGCGCTTAGGCGTAGCACGCATCAGCGAAGCGCCATCAGGCGGTAATATCATGTCCTTTCCTATGCCAGTACCCAGCAAATAGCGGTGCAAAAAAAAGCGCCGTAAACAATTGCTTGCGGCACTCATAACAGTACGACCCGCTTAAGTTATAAGCCCACCAACCAAATCAGCATGCAGACTGCGCTTAGTAGTGCCGCAAAGCCCATGGTAAGCCATTTAATCAGCGTCTTCTGCTGAAATTTCAGGTCATAGAGCGCATGCCGAATACGGTGCAGGCTATGGAAAGCCGGTAGTGCAATCACCGCGCCCACAAATACCAAACCCCAAAAGCTAAAGAACCATGCGCTGGCTTGCTGATACTCCAACGTCACTACGCCAAGCGGCAGCAGTAGCCCGTAAAATAGAATAACACTGGGTAAGAACACGGCAAAGCACACGCCGCCGCCACTAAAGAGTCCCCACCAAATGGGCTCGTCACTGCGTTTAAACTTTTTTTCTTGTTGCATCGTATTAACCCCAAAATAACCAAGCGACTAAAGCAAAAACGGAAACCACACCTGCCCATTGTCCCGCCACCAAAGCAGCAGCAGGCACTGTGGTGCCGCCCAAGCGAATCGGCATCACGCGTGGGAACAGTTGGAAAAACGTCCATGCATGAAACAGGCTGGCGGCAAAGGCGACTGCGTTAATCAGCAGCACTAATGGGTTTTGCATCACTGTTTGCCAGTGTTGCCATTGTTGTTCACCCTGACCCAGCGAATACAGTCCTATCGCCAAGCACAGCAGGAAAAACAGCAGCGGTAATGCAGTGAGCTCACGCAGCATATAGGCTTTAAAGGCGTTATTTTTTAGCCACCACGTGCGGGTAAGGGTTGGGCGATAACTCATGAGCGACCTCCTAGTAAACTCAACAGCAAATCAGTGGCTGACGTCACTTTGGATTGGTTAACCGCTGCCGCAGGATCGACCTGCTTAGGGCAAACCTCTGAGCAATACCCCACAAAGGTGCAGCTCCACGAGCCTTCGTCCGAGTTAATCATTGGCATACGCTCAGCTTGGCCGTGGTCGCGGCTGTCGAGGTTATAGCGGTGCGCCAAGGTTAGTGCGGCAGGGCCGATAAACTCAGGGTTCAAGCCGAATTGCGGGCAAGCGGAGTAGCACAGGCCGCAGTTGATGCAGTTCGAGAACTGCTGGTATTTATCCATCTGTTGCGGCGTTTGCACATGCGGTTCAAAGGTTTGTACGCCCTGTGCGTCTTTGTTGATGAGGTAAGGCTTGACCGCTTCCAAGTGCGTAAGGAAAGACTCCATATCAATGATGAGGTCACGCTCAATTGGAAAATGCGCCAAAGGCTCAATCAGCATGCCGGTTTTGGCGTAATCACGTAAAAACACATTACAGCCAAGGATGGGTTTGCCGTTAATCATCATGCCGCAAGAGCCACAAATAGCCATGCGACACGACCAGCGATAGCTGAGTGTCGGATCTAGCTCTTCTTTAATGTAGGTCAGCGCATCCAGTACCGAGGTGCTGGCGTCGTAGGGTACAGAGTAGGTTTGCGCAAACGGCTCTGCCGCTTGCTCAGGCAAATAGCGTTGAATGGTTATATCGAGCTTCATGACTTGGCTCCTTTAGCTGCATCACCGTAGGCGCGTATTGCCGGTGGCAGAATGGAGGTGTCGACCTCTTGCCACTCTAGGCGTGCATCCTCTTGTCCTTGGTAATACACCAAGCTATGGCGTAAAAACTCTTCATCATTGCGTGCGGTGCAACCTTCGTCCAAACGCTGATGCGCGCCACGGGATTCGCGACGCTCCAGTGCGCCCAAGCAAGTGGCTTCGGCAATGTCCAAACCAAAACCAAGCTCCAAGCACATAAACAGCTCAGTGTTGTAGACCTTGCTTTTGTCGCTCACCTGAACGTTCTTATAGCGTTGTTGCAGCGCACGAATGGTATTGAGGGTTTTTTGCATGCCCGCTTCGGTACGATAAATGCCGCACCCTTCTTCCATGGTGATGAGTAATTCTTTTTTGATCTCGACCCAAGACTCGCCTGTATCACGGGCGCTAAGTTCAGCCAATTGCTGTTGCTGTTGGTTGAGCTGCTCTTGCATGGTGCTTAATGGGGCGAAGTCTTGTGCATGTGCATTGGCAGCAGCCTGTTCGCCCGCCAAGCGTCCAAAGACTAATAATTCAGTTAACGAATTTGAACCTAGACGGTTAGCGCCATGTAAGCCCACAGAAGCACACTCACCAGCCGCATACAGACCCTTGATGTTAGTTTCACACTGCGCATCCGTCATTATGCCGCCCATGGTGTAATGCACAGCAGGGCGTACCGGGATCGGCTCACGAGCCGGATCAACGTTAACGTAGGCTTTCGCCAGTTCGCAAATAAACGGCAGACGCTCTTGCAGGTATTTTTCACCAAGGTGACGCAAATCAAGATACACCACATCGCTTTCGCCGTAGCGGCCAGTGCGGCCAGCTTGTTGTTCTTGCCAGAAAGCTTGTGAAAGTTTGTCGCGCGGGCCCAGCTCCATGTACTTGTTTTCGGGTTTGCCCAGCGGTGTTTCCGGCCCTAAGCCGTAGTCTTGCAAATAACGGTAACCGTCTTTGTTGACCATAATACCGCCTTCACCGCGTGAGGCTTCGGTAATCAAAATACCTGAGCCGGGCAAGCCGGTCGGGTGATACTGAACAAATTCCATATCGCGCAACGCCACACCATGACGGTACGCCATCGCCATGCCGTCACCCGTGACAATGCCGCCGTTGGTGTTAAAGCGGAATACGCGACCTGCACCGCCAGTAGCAAGGATGACCGATTTGGCTCTGATTAAATGCATCTCACCGGTTGCAATTTGAATGGCGATAACACCTGCAATAGCGTCATCAATAACCACTAAGTCCAACACAAAAAACTCATCTAAACGTTCAATCTGTGGATATTTCAACGAGGTTTGATACAGGGTGTGCAGCATGTGGAAACCGGTTTTATCGGCGGCAAACCAAGTGCGCTCGACTTTCATGCCGCCAAAGCGTCTGACTTGAATGGAGCCGTCATCTTTACGGCTCCATGGGCAACCCCAGTGTTCCATCTGTACCAGTTCGGCGTGGGCGTGGCGCACAAAGTAATCCACCACTTGCTGCTCCGCCAGCCAGTCACTGCCCATAACGGTATCTTCGATGTGTGCTTGAAAGCTGTCTTTCTCCAAGGTTACGGCGGCAGCCCCACCTTCGGCCGCAACGGTGTGCGAGCGCATAGGATAGACTTTGGAGACTAAACCGATCTTGAGGTCAGGAGCGTGCTCTGCTGCGGCAATACTGGCGCGCAGACCCGCGCCGCCGCCGCCAACCACTAAAATATCAAAATCATGCTGTTGCATTAGACATCCTTTTAAGGCTTGAAATGGTTTCTCTATGGCTGCCCAGCCGATAGCAAATTAAAGGCGTAATTATAGCAGGGATATGGGTTGCTGTACTTAATAGGGTTGTACTATTCATTTTAATCGGCTTCATTTTTAGACTGTTTTACGCTGCCACAGATACGGCTGGCTCAGCTGTTGAAGTTGGCTCTGCATGGCTAATCAGGCTAAGATGCACGACTTGAATTTTAGGGTTGAAATGTATGCAGGTTGCCGTCATACAACTGGTATCCACGGCTGATATTGATACGAATTTGCGTCAGGCGCAGACTCTGTTAGAACAGGCTGCGCAAGCTGGTGTTCGTTTAGCGGTGTTGCCAGAGAATTTTGCTGTATTTGGTCACGCAGATGTAGCCAGTATTGCTGCTGCTGAAGCCAGAGGTGCTGGTCCTATTGTTAGTTGGCTTGAGCAAACGGCAGCGCTGGCTGATGGTGAGCGCGACGGTAAACCCTATGCCGCTTGTTTGGTGGTCAACGCTCAAGGTGAGCAGGTGGCGCGCTATAACAAGTTACACCTGTTTGATGTCGCGATAGCAGACCAGCACGGGCAATACCGCGAATCTGATACTTACCAAGCTGGCAACGAAATAGTGCTCGTGGATACGCCTGTGGGTCGGCTGGGTTTAAGTGTTTGTTATGACCTACGCTTCCCCGGTTTATACACTCAACTACGTGAGCAGGGTGCTGAATTGATTGCAGTACCTTCGGCGTTTACTGCCGTAACCGGCGCTGCGCATTGGCATAGTTTGCTACGAGCGCGAGCCATTGAAACACAGTGTTATATTTTGGCCGCCAATCAGGGTGGGCAACATACTCAAACGCGGATGACCTATGGGCATTCGTTGATACTCGACCCTTGGGGTGAAATTTGTGCTGAGCATGCCCAAGGTCAACAAGTCATACAGACTGAAATTAATTTGCCGCGTCTGCATGAGGTGCGCCAACAAATGCCTGTGTGGCAGCACCGCAGATTTAGCGCGCCGCAATTAGGCGACAGAATAGATTTTCCTAAGGGGAGCAAAATTACATGAGTGAACAACACAGCAGTGCAACCCGGGTACTCTTAACCGCCAATGGTTTAGACCACGCGCAGTTAGAGCAAGCGTTGGCAGAACTGGCGGGTACAGGTATTGATAGCGGCGATTTGTATTTTCAGCGGCGCATGACCGAAGCTTGGACGTTAGAAGAGGGGATTGTTAAAGAAGGGAGCTTTAACCTCGATCAGGGTGTGGGCGTGCGTGCTA
>SMEQ01000294.1_pt1 | contig 15640 bp, 10 predicted proteins | sample 2456281 | NCBI WGS metagenome assembly SMEQ01 (sample SAMN10132596, study PRJNA489261) | soil metagenome | isolation source: day1 antibiotic-loamy sand soil ammended with raw manure from dairy cow... | place: USA | collected 2015-04-01
ATCGCCTTGCACTTTATTATTTAAAATACTGACGCCTTCGGTGGCATCTACCCACACGCCAAAGCCTGGGCCATGAATAAAGTTATTTTTTAGTGTGGTCTGCTTGGCGGTACGTTCAATAAAAATACCAGCATCCATAGTGGTAAGGTTCTTACCATAGTTTGTCACTTCACAGTTTTCTAAAGTGACTTCTGGCGCACGAATATTGAGCGTGTTTTTCTGGCTTTCACCATCAAACACAGCGCCTTCTTCACAGCGTAAATGAATAGGCACATCAATAACGAAGTTGCCCTTGTAGATACCTTTGGGTAAAAACCATTGGTTGTCGTTTATATGTTGTAAAGGCAGAGATTGAGCAACCGAAACCAAGGTTAAATCTGCGTCTGGGGCTGCTTGTATGGCGTGTAGTTGTAAGTTTCTTAATGCCTCTGGCACTTCTGAGGAATAAGCGGCTTGGCAAAAAGTGACATTAAAAACTACCAAGCTAAAAAAGATGAAACGCATCAGCAGTCCTAATAAGAATTTGAATCTTTAATATAACTTTATAGCTGTCAGTGTCCAGCCTTTATAAGCTGAACACTGACAGTATTTTTTTAGCTATAAGCTAATATTACTTCTTCGGCTTAACGTACATGCGTCCGACCATTTCCATATGTAGCGCATGACAGAACCAGTTACAGTAGTACCAATGCATACCTGGTTTGTCTGCAGTAAAGGTAACTGAAGAGGTCTGTTGTGGGCTGATTTCCATGCTCACGCCATGGTTTACCATACAGAAACCATGAGATACGTCTTCGATCATATCTAGGTTGGTCACTATCACTGTTACTTCATCACCTTGGTTTACAGTAAATTCTGTCATGCCATAAACAGGCGCAATAGAAGTCATGTAAACACGGACTTTATTACCCTCACGGATAACTTTGTTGTCCGACTCTAAAGTAATACCATCTTTCTTCGCACGTGCCACTGTAGTCGCAAAGAAGGGGTCATTACGATCCCAAATCTTCTTAGGTTTGATTTGGTCACGACGAGCCATAATAGCATCGTGAGGCTCAGCATAAGATGGGCCATCGTGAACTATCTTCATTACATCGCCAGAGATATCGATCAACTGATCGTTTTCTGGGTGTAATGGACCTACTGGCAAGTAACGGTCTTTAGAGAACTTGCTTAGTACTAGTAGCCACTTACCATCAGCATCACGTGTTTCAGTTAATGACGCGTGGTTATGACCAGGCTGGTAATGAACGTCTAACTTTTGCTTAATGTAGTTTACTTTCTTACCTTGGTAAGCCTGAATGGCTTCTTCAATATTCCATCTAACTACTTGGCTATCAATAAACAAAGTGGTGTAAGCGTTACCACGACCATCGAAGGTGGTATGTAGTGGGCCTAGACCTAGCTCTGGCTCACCAACAATCACATCACGCTCGTCTTTTAGTTTGTCGTTAAACAAATCATCTAAACGACTGATTTCAATAATTGAACAGGTTGGAGACAACTTACCGTTAGCAATAAAGTACTTACCATCGGGTGAGGTGTTTAAACCATGTGGGTTCTTAGGAACAGGAATGTAACGAGTTACTTTGCTGTTAACGCCATTTTTCTTACGGCCATCAACTACGGGTACTTTAGAGTCGCCCAATGTAGTAAAGCGCTTGGCTTTAATTTCGGCTTCAATACGGGGAATGTTAAATACAGTCACCCAGTCACGTTCGTTACGCATCATACCAGCTAAGTCGGTTGCGCCTTCAGAGTTGTAACAGGTGGCTGCAGCGTATTTGCCGGTGTAGTCAGCGTCACAGTTATCTAAGTTACCATCGACAATCACTTGCCAAGCCACTTCCATGGTTTCTGCATCTAACGCGTTAAACATGGTGTACTTTTCAGCTTTATCCCAGTTCTCAAAGTTAGTCTCACCATTGTTCGGATGAGGAATAATAAACTCAGCATTACAGAACACATACTTAGTGTATGGCACTTTCTGTAAACGTAAGCCGTGAATAGACTGAACGTTAGGGATAGTGGTAATTTTATCCGTTTTCATAATATCTAAACGAATACGCGCCACACGGGTGTTGGCTTTATCGTTAATAAATAGATATTTACCGTCGTATCTACCGTCAGTCATAGAAATATGTGGGTGGTGACAGTCGCCGTTCATAAACTTGGCGCTTTCCCCTAGTATTTCCTTACTTTCGTCGGTAATACCCCAACCAACCGCACCATCCATGTTAAACACAGGGATACGCATTAGTTCACGCATAGAAGGCAAGCCTAATACGCGTACTTCGCCTTGGTGTCCGCCACTTAAAAAGCAGTAATAATCATCTAGCTCGCCAGGGCCTACATGGGCTTTATTTTGCGCATCTTTTACAGCAGCTGCCCAGGTCTCACGGCTCATCACAGACGAACCAATAGCAGTGGCACCGGCGGCTAAAGTTGCACCCGTTATCGCCGTTGCGCCTAAAAAGCCGCGACGACTTAAACCCGCTTTTTCCTCAGCGGTATTGCTTGGTGTTTTTTTCTCAGTCATGACTTTACAGTCTCCTTGGTTAAACTCTTACAGGGTCAATCTATGGTGTTGAATCCAGCTGGACAGCTGGGATTATTTGAACCCCTTTAGGGGCTGGTTTATTACGTTGACGACGCTTTCCTTTAGCGATTAGCGGTGGACACTTATCGTCAGCGTAATAGGTAACTTGGCAATCTAGACAATGGTGACATTCGTTGGCGTTAATGGTGCCGTCTGGGTGAATGGCTTGCACCTCACACTCCACCGCACATAACTGACAAGGTGTGCCGCACTCTTTACGACGCTTAAGCCAGTCGAATAAACGCAACTTAGTGGGTACCGCTAAGGCAGCACCTAATGGACAAATATAACGACAGTAGACTTTACGAGTGAAGAGGTTAACCACCAGTAACAACACGGCGTACATTACAAACCACCATTCACGGCCAAAGTGCAAAGTAATAGCGGTTTTGAAAGGCTCTACTTCGGCAAACTTTTCAGCGGTAGCCATAGATTCTAGAGAGAGACCGAATAGGGCTAATAAAATAATGTATTTAATTGCCCATAGCCGCTCGTGAATGCCAAACGGCACGTTGTATTGTTTGATCTTTAATTTACGTGCGGCTTCATTAATAAGCTCTTGTAAGGCACCGAACGGACACAACCACCCACAGAAGACACCGCGACCCCATAACAACACGCTGGCGGCGGTAAATGCCCAGAGTATAAAGATGACAGGATCACTTAAGAACAACGACCAATGAAAGTCGCCAATAAGAGAATGTATAAAGGTAAATACGTTAACGACCGACAACTGACCTAACGCATACCAGCCGATAAAGACCACGGTAAAGGTTAAATAGGCCAAACGAATATTATGAATTAAGCGCGGGAAGCGCACTAAGTAATCTTGCATAAATAAGATTACTAACAGCACCAACAAACCCACCGAGATCACGCCAATTTGAAAACTTTTTTGATACCAAATCTTTACCCACAATGGGCGGTTAGCTTCTTCAATAGCAGCCAGCTCATCGGCTGTGTATACCGGCGGGTCTATGTATTTTTCTAGGGTAATATAAGAAACATCGAAGCTAGTAAATATACTACTAACAGGGCCTGTTTGACGGCGAACTAGCAGTTCTAAGTTCCAAGGGGTAGCAGGATCTAACTTATAAGAATCGCGAACAACAAAAACAGCCATCTCTGTAAAATGTGGCATATTTTCTAAGTACACATCGCTCAATCGGTAATAGTCTAAGTCTCGAAAACTGATGATATCGCCAAATTGACGCAGCTGAACGCGGTCAAAAATGCCACCACGCACATAGCCAGAACCTTTAAAAGAATAGTCGCCATTCGCTATTACCATCAGCGCATGATCGCCTTCTTTTATATCGGCCATAATGCTGTTGAACTGTCTGTCACCTAAGATATTACGACCAATTGTAGGAACAGTTAAATCGGCCACGTACATATCGATAAAAGCATCATTGCGCTCTTCGGCTGGCACTGCTTCAACACCTTCGGCTTCACTGCCAATAAAAGAATCATCTACTTGGCCATGAGTAAGTAGCATGCGACGTATTGAACCATCACCTACTAGGGTATTCCAATCGGTTTTCTCAAAGACATCAGCACGAATAGTATGCGGCTTGGATTTCACATCGGCATTTGCCGGCACTAAACCTAACTCAACCGCAACTTCATGAGCAGAGCGCATTACGATTTCGTTCAACACCATTACGGTAACAGTCGCGCCAGAAACCGCATCAATGGTAACGGCTTCTTTGTCTCTAGAACGACCAATAACCACACGCTGATTAACATGAATACCTTGGTATTTAGCGGCAAAATCATGCAGTTTTTGTTCAGGAATACCGATTAGTAAGATGGGCTCTTCATGGTGTAATACATAGGCATCTAAAATATTACCTTCTAGATCCATCACCACTTGCGAGTTCATGGGCTTGCCTGAATAGGCAGGGATATTAACCACATTAATGGTTTCAAAAGCGTAAGCAACCAGCTCATCGCCTTGCTTTAGCTCGCGCACGCCAAATTCACCTGCTGGGTCGCTTATGTTCGACACTTCAGGCAAGACAGCATTAATACGTTGTTTTTCTAAATCAGAAAGAGGTTGCGCCCATGCAACACAGGCCACAAGTAACAGAAGAATTCCGAGAAGGCTTTGTTTAAGCCGAGAGTTAGCAGCTTGTAAATAGGCATCAAGAGGCATTATATAATCCTTAGCTTTGTTACTAATCAGACTATATAAAGTAGCACACACCGACCTTGATTTGCGTCATTGATTGCCTATTACAAAAGAAAATAAAGGTATACCTACAATGGCTTAGATCCGCTTCACTGCACGCTTTAAGACCATTTTTATTGACATTACCAACTGCACTTCCCTGCATGCAGTTGGCACGTATATACCTATGAATTTCATTATTTCTTTAGTGTTTCATCTAAAATTTTTCAACAACTAAGCAATTTATTCAACAGTTGCTTAGTTAGTCTCATCTCTTTTCTCAAAACGTCTCAGCGCGTGCTTTAAGCTGGCTCTCGACAACTCACCTAGATGGCTATTCACCAAGGTACCGTTAGCATCATAAAACAAGGTGGTAGGTAACGCTCTTGAAGAAACCGCTTTACCAACAGCACCACCTAGGTCTAATACCACATTATTTAATTGCAACTGGTGTTGCTCTATGAAGTAAGCCACTTCGGCGTTGTCTTCCCCTTGGTTTACAAAGACAAAGTGTACGTCTTGGTTGGTTTGCTGGGCATGCTGCAGCACTGGCATTTCTCGGCGGCAAGGAGGACACCAGGTAGCCCAGAGGTTTACCACCACAGGCTTACCTTTGTAATCTGACAAAGTAAGTTCTTTACCCTGCATGTCGGTTAGCACCGCATCAGGCATACCTAAAGTTTTCTTGAAGCCGTTGACGGCGGCCAGGCCTAAAACAGCAACCAGCGCCGCTACAGCCAAACCTATGCCCAAACCATAACGTAGTTCAGGCTGGCGTGATGCAAAGAACACCACTGCAAACAATGCTGCTAAAAAGCCAATAACGGGTAAAAAACCACCATCACGAATATCAACTATGCGCCAAATCTGGCCTTGGTAATCGGCAGAATACATCATCACAAACCCAATTCTTGCCGCTACCAGCCCTACTATTACAATAGTAAACATGGCGGATTCAGGATTTGCGCCACGCTTACGAGATACTAACCAACCCACCAGCCAAGCCATAATAAGAGCAAAATAAATAATGGCTAATTCGGTAGAAACCCCTAATGGTCCTAGAGAAAAACTTAACAATGCATACTCCTAAAACTATCTAAATAGTTATCTAAATAGTTATCTAAATAGTTATCTAAATAGTTATCCAAAAAAACATCTAACTGTAACTGCCGTGGTATAAAGCCTAGAGAAGACTATCATGAAAAGATGGTAAGCCTTTACAGATATAGAGATGAACAATGATTTCTAATCCTTAAAACTTTTTTATCTAGACAATTTCTGCTAGCGTACACAACTCAGTTTTATAAAGTAATAAGACAATATGAAAAGAACACGGGCGATAGGTTACTTAACGATGATGCTGATTTTACTTCAGTCATTTTCGATGGTCGCCAATTCGCTGGATATTCATATTGTTGATTTACAATCTCTACAGCACGAACATTCTCATATTTTTTCTCATGAAAACATTCCAGACGGCCAACATAATTCGGCTGACTGTCATATCTGCGGCCATTGTAGTGGTACCCACGCCCAATGGCTAAGCCAATACACCTCTGTAGATACGAAAGCTCTGCAAGCAGCCCATCAGTTTTACTACCTACAAACTAAAATTAGCAGTCCGGTTAATCAGCTACTGCGCCCGCCTAAAGCCTAATATTTTAATTATTCACACTCTCTTCTTAACAATTAATTAAGAGGCGAGCTGGTATTTAATTTTATTAGGACAAACCATGATCTTTCTTTTTCTTAGACCACTGCTGTGTCTAAAAAGCACCGGCTTGCACGTTTTACGTACAACTGCAGTCATGCTTATTGTCGCTAATGGCTTAAGTTTTGCTGCTAAAGCTCATAGCTATGCAGTAATAACACTGGATCAGGCCATCAAAAAGACACTGACCAACAACCCGCAACTGCATGATTTTCACTATCGCGAACAAGTTCTCGTGGGTGAAAGTAAAACAGCAAAACTCACACCCGGCTACAGCGTTGATGCTGAAGTTGAAAACTTTCTTGGCACGGGTGATTTGTCAGGCACTCAAGAGGCCGAGTTTAGCCTGAGCCTTTCTTCTGTGATCGAGCTGGGCGATAAAATTTATGCCCGCAGTCAATACATAGGCGCAAAACAGCAGCAACTTAGTGTAGAAAAACAGCTGCTTTCGCTCGATGTTCTAGCCGAAGTAACTCGTCGTTATATTGACGTGCTGGCGCAACAAGAAACTTTAAAGGTTCTTATTGAAGCTCAACAGCTGGCAGAAGATGCACTGCAAGCGGTCACCAAAAGAGTAAGCGCTGGCGCTTCACCCTTGTTTGAACAAAGACGTGCGCAGGCCACCCTTGCTGAGGCAACGCTTAATACCACCAGCGCCAAGCAACAATTGCATACCTATATTAAAAGCTTAGCGATTATGTGGGGCGAACAACAACCGAGCTTTAATAAGGTAGAAGGTAATTTATTTCTATTAAAGGAATCGCCCAAGTTCTCTGAGCTTACTGACAGGCTTGACAACAGCCCTCACCTACAGCTTTTTGCCGAACAATCTCGTTTACAGGCGGCTGAACTGCGCATAACTCAAGCGGCTAATAAGCCGAATATCAGCTGGAGTGCGGGTATTCGCCATATCAATGGCATGGACGAAACCGCCTTGGTGGCCGGTGTTAGTATTCCACTGCTGAGCCAAAGCCGTAATGCCGGTACCTATGAATCACAACGAGCCCGAACGGAGCAGATTGAACAGCAAAAACAAGCCAGCTTACGCAGTCTCTACCACCAGTTAAATAAAACGCTGGATGCCAGAAACCGGGCTTTGTTAGAGGTTGCTAGCTTTCAAAAAGGCATCATTCCGCCACTTAAAGAAGCTCTATCACTGGTTGAAAAGGCCTACAGCAATGGTCGTTTTAGTTATTTGGAATGGGTCACCACTCGCCAAGAGCTAGTAGAGGCCCAATACGCACTTATTGCAGCGGCCAAACAAGCCCACCAGCGTGCTGCTGACTTAGAAGCGTTAACGGGTATATCTCTTGTTACCAACCCGCCCGCCAGCACCGACCTTTCAGCACCTATTTTTAATGAGAAACAATAATGAACACTAGCAACTTTCTTACTTTGTTGAGAACAAAACCCCTCTCACTGGCATTCATGTTAGTGATGTTAATATCGTCCTCTTTAACCAGTGTGGCCAACAGCACTGAAGACGCGCATAATGTCGCGACAATTTCAGCAGCGACAGCCACCGCCTCGGGCATAGAAACCTTAGCCGTGACTGGTGGTAAGTTAAACATCAGCACCAACCTGTATGGCAAAGTCGTCGCTGACCCTGCTTCTCTTAGTCATGTTCGCGCGCGCTTCGACGGTGTCATTACCGACGTTAACGTGAACTTAGGCGATCAGGTTAAGAAAAATGATGTGTTGGCCAGCATAGAATCCAACGAAAGCTTAAGACGCTATCAAGTTAATGCGCCCCTGACAGGCACCATCATTGCAAGAAACGCCAATAACGGTGGTCTTTCAAATGGTCAAATACTGTTCTCTGTAGCCAACTACGATACCGTTTGGGTAGAGCTTAAAATATTCCCCCAACAACGGGCTGCCATTCACCCTAAGCAACTTGTCATTTTAAGCAACGCCGGTTTTTCTCAACAGTCTTCCATTAGCCATATTATTGCCGCAACCGATGACAAACCCTACACACTCGCCTATGTGAAATTAGAGAACAATAGCGAAAAGTCAGAATCTCAGTGGCCAATTGGCGCATGGGTGAACGCTCAAGTGATTACCGCCAGCAGACAAGCCGCCGTGATTATTCCCAAACTGGCCGTGCAGCAATTCCAAGGCCAAGCAGTCGTGTTTGTAAAACAAGGCCAGCAATATCGCCCTCGCCCTGTGCATTTAGGTCAGGCCGATACCGACAATTTTGAAGTACTGGCAGGCTTAATTGCTGACGAAGAAATTGTCGCTAAAAACAGTTTTTTAATAAAAGCAGATTTAGAAAAGTCGGAGGCTGGCCATGCGCACTAATTCATCCGCCTGCCCAGCAGCAACTAATACAATGGAGTCTTAGCATGATTGAAGCCATTGTCCGACACTCAATTGATAAGCGTGGCATTGTTCTGGCCTTCATACTGCTTATTGCAGGTATGGGGATTTGGAGCTACCAACAACTGCCCATTGATGCTGTGCCCGACATTACCAACGTCCAAGTACAAATTAACACTCAAGCATTGGGTTATTCGCCTTTAGAAACAGAGCAGCGCATTACCTTTGTGGTAGAAACCGCACTGGCAGGTTTGCCTAATCTTTCTTATACGCGCTCGTTATCACGTTATGGTCTTTCGCAAGTTACCGCTGTTTTCAGTGAAGACACGGATATTTATTTTGCCCGAAACCTGATTAACTCGCGCTTAGGCAGCATAAAGAACGAACTGCCACAGGGGCTAGACCCACAGATGGGCCCTATTGCGACGGGCTTGGGTGAAATTTACACCTACAGTCTCAGCGCCAAAGAAGATGCTCTGCAAAGTAACGGCCAAGCCTACGACACCATGGCGTTGCGTGAAATACATGACTGGATAGTTAAACCGCAATTGGCCTTAGTCAAAGGCGTCACCGAAGTGAATGCCATTGGCGGTTACACCAAGCAATACCATGTAAACCCAGACCCAATAAAAATGCTGAGTTTTGATATCAGCATGGCAGAGTTATTAACAGCGCTTGAACGCAACAATGCCAACCAAGGGGCGGGCTATGTTGAACGTAATGGCCAGCAAATTTTGGTGCGTTCCCAGGCGCAACTTAAATCGACCCTAGACATTGGCAAGGTCGTTATTAAGCGCATTGATGGCGCACCTATTAGTGTTAACGATATCGGCGAAGTGGTTATTGGCAAAGAACTGCGTACCGGTGCCGCCACCTTAGAAGGCGAAGAAACCGTCTTAGGTACGGCCATGATGCTGATGGGCGAAAACTCACGCGCAGTCGCTTTGGCGGTGGATGAAAAAATAAAAAGCATTCAGACAAGCCTGCCCGAGGGCGTGCTTATTCAACCCGTGTACGACAGAACCTCGCTAGTCGATAAAGCCATAAAAACCGTACAAAAGAACCTGCTTGAAGGGGCTTTGCTGGTGATTGTGGTTTTATTTATTTTACTAGGAAATGTTCGTGCCGCTTTGATTACCGCCGCTGTTATTCCATTAGTGATGCTGGCCACCATTACCGGCATGGTTAAAACCGGTGTATCAGCCAACCTAATGAGCTTAGGGGCGCTCGATTTTGGTTTGATTGTCGATGGGGCGGTTATCATTGTCGAAAACTGCGTGCGCCGCTTAGCCAATGAACAAAAACGCACTGGGACAATTTTGGCCTTAAAAGAACGGCTGCAACTGGTGTTTCAAGCAACCAACGAAGTCATTCGCCCTAGCCTATTTGGCATGCTGATTATTACCGTCGTTTATATACCGCTGTTTTCACTGTCGGGCGTGGAAGGCAAAATGTTTCACCCAATGGCCGCCACCGTCATTATGGCTTTATTAGCCGCCATGCTGTTTTCCATTACATTGGTTCCTGCCGCCGTAGCCATGCTGTTAACCGGTAAAATCAATGAAAAAGAAAGCACCGCCATTGTGGCCGCTAAAAATCTATACAAGCCACTTTTACTCACGGCTTTAAACAATCGCTGGACTGTCTTAATCTCAGCCGGCGCATTGGTAGTGCTTAGCCTTGTGCTGGCATCCCGCTTGGGTTCTGTGTTTGTACCGCAACTGGATGAAGGCGACATAGCACTGCACGCCATTCGCACACCAGGCACGGGCATTGAACAGGCCGTAGCAATGCAAAAGCTGCTTGAAACAAAAATCATGCAACACCCACAAGTAAAAACTGTGTTTGCAAAAACAGGCACCGCAGAAATCGCCACAGACGCCATGCCGCCCAATGTGACCGACACCTTTGTTATGCTAAAACCAGCGGCGCAATGGCCAGATCCTAAGCAGTCTAAAGCAGAGTTTATAGAAGCTCTCGAACAAGACATAAGCACCTTACCCGGCAATAACTATGAGTTTACACAACCCATAGAAATGCGCTTTAACGAGCTTATTAGTGGTGTGCGTTCAGACTTAGGCATCAAGATTTTTGGCGATAGCCTAGATACTTTAGTGGCCTCTGCTAATGAAGTACTGACTGTATTACAAACCATTAAAGGCGTTGCCGATGCTCGCCTTGAGCAGGTCGATGACGTGCCTATTTTTACCGTTAACCCCAAACCCATTATGTTGGCACGCTACGGCCTAGATGCGAGCGACCTTCACACTTGGTTGGCAGCGGCCATTGGTGGCACTGAAGCTGGGCTGATTTTTGAAGGCGACCGCCGCTTTAATATAGTCGTTAGGCTGGATGAATCCCGTCGCACCGATTTAGACTCCCTTGGAGACATGCCTATTATCACCAAAGACGGCAACTATGTTCCGTTAGCAGAAATTGCTGAACTGAGCTTTGCTAATGTACCTAGCCAAATCAGCCGAGAAAACGGTAAACGTTTAATTGTAGTAACCGCCAACGTGCGTGAACGTGACCTAGGTTCTTTTGTGCAGGAAGCTAAGTTGAAAATAGCTGAAACAGTACAGCTACCCAGCGGCTATTGGCTGGACTATGGCGGCACCTTTGAGCAGCTAGAAAGCGCCAGTAAGCGCTTGTCTATTGTGGTACCGGTAACGCTGGCCATTATTTTGGCTTTACTGGTAATTGCCTTTGGCTCGGTTAAAGATGCGCTGATTATATTCACCGGCGTGCCTTTGGCGCTTACCGGTGGTGTGTTCGCACTCTGGCTACGAGACATGCCGCTGTCTATTTCAGCAGGCGTGGGCTTTATTGCCCTGTCGGGAATCGCGGTACTCAACGGCTTAGTAATGCTGTCGTTTATACGTCAACGTTTCTTAGAAAGTGGTGAGCTGATGAACTCGATTGTAGATGGCGCCCTCACCCGCCTGCGACCAGTCCTGATGACCGCATTGGTAGCAAGCTTAGGTTTTGTTCCTATGGCACTGAATATTGGCACCGGTGCCGAAGTACAGCGCCCGCTGGCAACGGTCGTTATTGGTGGCATTATCTCCTCGACGCTGCTGACACTGTTAGTGCTGCCTGTACTCTATCGACTGGCCTACGCAAATAAAAAACAGAACGACCACTAATTAATCGATATCAACAACGCCTGTGGTTAGTAAAATAAACGGTTGCTACCACAGGTATTTGTACTCAAAGCATCCGTATATTTCTTACGGACACTCTCATGGCAAAACGCTCGGCTGCTCTTAAGGCCCATATACAACAGCATGTAATGAAACCGCTGCAAACCATGTTCGGCAGGGCAGATATTTTCTTTCGGGTGGGCGGTTATTGTCCTGATCACAGTCGGTTAGGGCGACACCTACCCCATCACCATGGCTGGGCGTGTATTCACGTTTTTTATGCTGATGGTTGGCTTGGGTTTAATTGCCCTTCCTACCGGTATTATTACTTCACCACTCAGTACCATTAAGCAAAAAATTGAAGATGAAAGACATAAAACTGATGATATAAACGACGATAAAAACGACTGATCTTTTTAATAGTCTTTGTTAGCCGTGCTGTCGTGAACAGACAAACAGATGGCACCTTTCATCAAGCTTTTTGTGCTTATTTAAGTATCATGTGAGCTAATAAAAATAATACTCTCTGGGGTTTGGGCATGAAGAAACATACGCACGTTATTATTACCGGTGGTGGCAGGGGCTTAGGCTTAGGCATGGCGCTCCGTTATTTAAAGCGTGGGTGTAATCTGTCCATTCTTAACCGTGTGATGACGCAGGAAAGCCAACAACGATTAAATGCTGCTGCGACAGCAGGGCAAGCGCAATGGCAGTTTCACGCCATAGAAATCAGTGATTTTGAGCAAGTGCAAACAGCGGTAGAAAAAGCGGTCGAGCAGTTCGGTGCGCCCGAGTTAGCCATTAACTCTGCTGGTGTACTGATTAATAAAGCCTTTGCCGACATGCTACCCGGTGACTTTCAGCGAGTAATTAACATTAACTTAGTCGGCAGCCATAACTTTGCTGCGGCGGTTTTACCGACTATGCAAACCGGTAGCCGCTTGGCGCTAGTGGCCTCAGTGGCAGGGCTGTTTGGTAACTACGGTTACAGCGCTTATGGCGCCTCCAAATTTGGCGTGGTTGGGCTGGCAACCACCTTACGTTATGAATACGAACCACTGGGCATTCATATTAGTTGCATTTGCCCACCGGAAGTAGAAACCGCCATGGTGCTTGAAGAACGCAAAGACGGTAACAAAGTATCTTTAGACATGAAAGCATTAGCCGGCACCTTAGATACCGACTCGGCTTGTGACCAAATTGTGGCAGGCCTAGACGCTGGCAAATGGAAAATCATACCCGGCGTTAACGGCAAACTCACCGCTTGGGCAGCGCGTTATATACCTGCCCTGTTTGATTTTGCCATGATAAAACTTATTACACGCTCAATGCGTAAACGCGGTGTTTTATAATCGCTTGCTTAGTTAGACAGTTCTATCTTGTCTAGGAGTGGCTTTGTAAGCCAGCCGAGCGTATTAAATGCGCTCCCTATGCAGACACGCACATACGAATTTACGGCTAACTCCACTTCTGTAATATTTTATCCGCGCCTTTTTCGGCAATCATTACCGTAGGTGCATGAATATTACTGCCGGTTATGGTGGGCATGACTGAGGCATCAATCACTCGCAAACCACTTATGCCGTGCACTTGCAGGTCGGCATTAACCACCGCCATGTCGTCGTTACCCATTTTGCAGCTTCCAGCGGTGTGGTACACGGTTTCAACGTTTTGTTTGATCCACTCTTTTAATTGCTCGTCGGTTTGTACGTCAACACCGGGGCGCTCTTCACCACCGTTAAACTTAGCCATGGCGGGTTGATTAAGAATGTCGCGACAAATACGCACGCCTTTCACCAGGGCTTCCAGTTCTTTTTCTTTATCGAAATAGTTGGCGGTAATCTTAGGCGCTGCAAAAGGATCGTTGCTGGCCAGTGTTACACGGCCACGACTTTCAGGACGCACATGGCAAACATGCAGTACGTAGCCACTTTTCATAGGTGTAAGTAAACCTTCACCATGCGGATCCATACGCACTGAGGCAAACTGTAGCTGTAGGTCTGGAATGGGCTCATCTGGGCTGGATTTAATAAAACCGCCAGAATCTGTCGGGGTATAAATAAAGTCTTTCTCAAACAATACTTTTTTGATGAACTGTAGGGTTTCCAAAGACAGTGCCGTTGTTAATGAGCCACCAGCTTTACTCAAATAGCGCACAATGACGTCTGGATGGTCTTGCAGGTTTTCACCCACACCTGCTAACTCATGCACCAAGGGAATATTGTGCTTGGCTAATTCTGCCGCAGGCCCTACCCCAGAAAGTTTTAACAACTGTGGCGTGTTGATTACGCCAGCACTTAAAATGACTTCTTTACTGGCTTTTAACTGTTCTCGCTTACCGTTCTTGCCATTACGGCTAAATTCGACACCAATGGCTTGCTTGGTATTTTCTTCAGAAAACAATAGCTTAGTAACCTGCACATTGGTCATCACGGTTAAGTTCGGACGATCTAATACTTCGTCTAAGAAGGAATACGCGGAGTTAGCACGATGACCAAAAGGCGTTTGCGTGACTTGGAAGAATCCACAGCCTTCTTGTTCTGCGCCATTAAAATCATCGGTTAAAGGGAGGCCTGCTTCGCCACAAGCTTCAACAAAGGCTTCGCTAGTAGGGAAACGAAAGTTGGTATCGACCACGTCCATAGTGCCTTGGTTGGAATGGTAGTCGTTAGAACCACGCGCCCAGCGCTCTGATTTTTTAAACCAAGGCAGTACTTCATCATAACTCCAGCCGTCGTTACCCAGCGCCGCCCAGTGATCGAAATCCCACTTATGCCCACGTGTATAAATCATGGCATTAACCGAACTGCAGCCGCCTAACACACGCCCGCGTGGCCAGAAAAAACGTCTATTACCCGTACGTGCTTCAGGCTCGCAATGGTAACCCCAATTGAAGCGCTTACTTTTCATAAGCATCAGCATATTTAACGGGTTAGTACGACGCACCCAATAATTACGGTCACTACCGCCCGCTTCTATTAAACAGACTTTATGCTTGGGATCGGCAGTTAATCGATTGGCTAACAGACAGCCCGCCGAGCCTGCTCCTATAATTATGAAATCGTACATGGCGATGACTCTTATGAATGATATAAAAGCATTCTAACGACATTCAGAGTTAAGGCATTGACTTTAGAACACCAAAAACTTGGCTTTTAGAGCAAATTAAAACCACGCTCTTAAAACCATGCTTTTAAAACCACAACCTTAAACCAACCACCACTTGGGTTTCATTAGTTTTAAAGCCGGCATTACTGGCAAACTCAGAGGTTTTGCCAAACATTTGGCTGCGTTCGATGCCAATATAAGGTGCGAATTCACGAATAATTTCATAGCGCAAGCGCAGAGCGGTACTGATATCCGATAAGCCAGAACCTATGCCTAATTCAGCGTCGTTCTTGCCATAGAAGTTCACTTCTACTTCTGGCGATAGAATCAGTTTTTGTGTGATTAACAAATCGTAATCGGCATTTAAACGTACAGCGGTACGGCCTTTTTCGCCGATAAATAAAGCAGCATCGATATCAAAATGATAAGGCGCTAACCCCTGCAGCCCTAACACCGCCCACTTGCGTGATGGTGACGGTTCGGTTTCAACCCTTAAACCAATTTGAGCATCCCAAAAGGCAGTGATAGCACGGCTGTAAAGTGCTTGCAGCTCCAGTGCTTTTTCATCGCTGTTTTTATAG
>SMEQ01000295.1_pt1 | contig 15623 bp, 12 predicted proteins | sample 2456281 | NCBI WGS metagenome assembly SMEQ01 (sample SAMN10132596, study PRJNA489261) | soil metagenome | isolation source: day1 antibiotic-loamy sand soil ammended with raw manure from dairy cow... | place: USA | collected 2015-04-01
CCATTACTCCTAACCCTCATCCGCAGCAAAACGTAAAAACAAACACACACACTCTTGCACGTAATTCGTAATTCGAAATTCCACAATATGGGTTTACCTATTCAAATGCAAATGATTTATCGCATTTTGCAAATCTTCGGGGGTGTCTATACCTATTGTTTCGTGCGTTGTAATTCCCACTTTTATCTTATACCCATTTTCTATCCATCTTAATTGCTCAAGCGACTCGGCTTGCTCTAGCACTCCAGGCTCCAACTTTGTTATTTGCTGTAGAACATCGGTTCGATATCCGTAAATACCAATATGTTTGTAAAAGGTGTGTTGACTTGGCCAATTGGCTTGTTCCACATCGCGAAGAAAAGGAATAACCGATCTGCTAAAATAGATAGCTTCATTGTTTTTAGATAGCACCACTTTGGGTGTAGAGGGGTTTTGCAGATAAGATAGTGCTACATGCTTATCGAATGGTTTCACCAATGTTGCAATCTCTACCGAACTATCGGTAAAGCAACTTTTGAGTAAATCAATCTGTTCGGGATTGATAAATGGCTCATCGCCTTGTATATTTAGCACCACATCAAACGGTTGGCCTATTTTTTTGTAAGCCTCTTCGCATCTATCTGTTCCACTTCTGTGGTCGACAGATGTCATTACTACTTTGCCGCCAAAAAGCTCAACTGCATGCACTATACGCTCGTCGTCTGTGGCAACATACACATCGGGTATCGATTTCTTTACCTGTTCGTATACTCTCTGAATCATAGGCTTACCATCCATATCTACCAATGGCTTGCCTGGAAACCTTGTAGATGCATAGCGAGCAGGAATTATTGCAATAAACTTCATTTTTATATTTCTCTTTTAATTTTGTGTCTCTGTTTGTGTCTGTGTTTACGTGCTAATCGGATTGCTACTCTTTCACTTTAACTACATAAAGCTGAAAACTGCCATACCTGCGCACTACTACCTCATCGCCTTTATTTATAAATCCTTTGTCTGAAACTGCATCGTAGTACTCGCCATCAACAATAACTTTTCCTGATGGACGAAGAACTGTAGCAGCAACTCCTGTTTTACCTACAAGTGCGTCGGGTTCCATTGGTACAGAGTAGTAGCCTTCTTGATCGGCAAGTAGTGCAACTTTTCTGAAAGCACCTTTTTTGCCTATCCTACTCGATAGAAATATGATGAATCCTACACCAAAGCCAAGCCCCGCAATAAGTGTAAGCACTGCTTGATTGAATTGATAAGGTGGTATTCCTTGAAAATCGAAGTTGATATTGCCTATAAGTGCCAAAAATAGACCTGAGACAACTAAAAATATACCACTAATACCTGTAACTCCAAAGCCAGGAACAACAAATATTTCGAACACAATGAGTATCAATCCGAGTACAAAAATCAACACCTCCCAACTTTGGGCATATCCTTGCAAATAGAGCGGCGTAAAGTAGATAATAGATGCTGTAATTGCTATTGCTGTGGGAAGCCCTAGTCCGGGTGTCTTTATCTCGAAATAGATACCCCCAACAATAATCATAATCAGAAAGGCTTGCACTACACCATTGGTGAGAAAGCCTTTTATCTCATCGTAAAACGTGGCGTTGTAGGTTTCTATTGTATAATTCGACAATTGTAAGTACCTATGTGCAATTTCGTCTATGTTTTCTGCTATGCCATCGCAATAACCAAGTTCTAAGGCCTGATTGGCTGTAAGGGTGAGTACTTGTGTTGAATCTACCAATCCTGGAATTACAACACGCTCATCTACCATAGCTTCTGCTATTTTGGGATCGCGTTTCCAAACCAAAACAGTATCTACACCATTTATAAGGGTGTCTCGGCCTTGCGATTCTGCTGTGGCTCGCATAATGCTGCGCATATACGACTGAAATTTATCGGGTGCCTCAGCTCCATCGCCAGTTACCACAGTAGCTGCTCCCATGCTACTACTCGAACGCATAAATATGCTATCGCATGCTATTGAGATAAGTGCTCCAGCCGAAGCAGCATTGTTATCTATAAATGCAATTACAGGAATGGGCGAGTTAAGCACTGCCGTGCGCATAGAGTCGGCCTCTAAGACTCCCCCACCGTAGGTGTTTATATGGAGCAACACATAGTCGGCTTTCTTCTCTTTTGCTTCGTGCAATCCGTTTTGAAGATAAACCCAAGTAGTGCTGCCAATGTTCTTTTTAATATTGATTTTATAAATCAAAGGTTTGCTATTCTGTGCATATACCATCACAGAGAAAAGAACTACAAACAACGTTGTAAAAAATCTTGTTGTTTTCATTATAATTGATTTATTCAGTCTTGTTATAAAATTATGCCTTCAATCATTTTTCATCAAAGACTTGTGTAGTAGCAGTTTTTAGACAGATACTATTAATAACAAAGATAACTGTTTTTAAATGAAAATGGTTATTACTATCAAATTAAAATATGTGATGTATATTTGCAAAAACAATTCACTCATATATGCATAAAACAGTACTCGGAATAGGTAGTAACACTGATGCTCGCTTCAATATGAAACAAGCCACAGACTACTTGCGCTTTTATTTTCCTAACATAAAATTTACTAGTACAATAGAGACTATGCCTTACGGAGACATGTTTACAACACCTTTTGTAAATGCGCTAGCCTATTTCGAAACAGATTTGAGCAAGGATGAAATTCTACTGCAATTGAAATTAATAGAAAAAACCATGGGTAGGCTTCCTTCACACAAAGAAGAAGGAATAATCATTATCGATATCGATTTAATGCAATGGAACAATGAGATACTTAAGCCTGAAGACTTTGAGCGCCATTATATACAACCGCTGCTTCGCGAGATGGAGGAGATTATAGGCCATCAATTATAATATCACTCCTAGCAGAGTTCTCTTCTTGTACATAATACCATTACTGAAAAGATAATCCCTAAGTATGCCGGAACCTTAATCTCTAGAGGCAAAAAACATGTCTTTACCTCCCTATCTGAGGAATCTATGAAACAATTCTGCAAGTACTAAACAGATATTTCACCCACCTTCAACATAACATAAAATGTTGACTATGAGCGAAATAAAATATTTATCTCACTCTGCACAGCCAATCAACCTACCGCTTTTAATTAGCTTTTGCTGAGCTTGTAGAAGTGCTAACTATTAACTCAAAAAAAACTGATAGTTGTTTGCTGAACGCTGATAGTTGATAGCTGACTGCTAATTTATCCTATTTATCTGCTTCACCCCCTTCACTTCTTTCAGTTTCTTGATAAGTATCTCCAATTTTGATGTGTTGGCAAGCGATACACTCAAAGTACCCTGAAATAGCCCATCATTAGAATCGATATTTATTGAGCGCAATTGCACCCCCTCTTCTCTTGATATAATAGACATGAGGTTTGCTACAATATTTATATGGTCGTTGCCTATTACACGCAAAAGAGTAGTATAGCTAGACGATGCCGAACCTTTGCCTGTCCAGCGCGCTTTCAACACCCTATAACCATAACGAGAGAAAAGATCGTTGGCGTTAGGGCAATTCATTCTATGAATTTTGATTCCTTGCGATGATATAAAACCAAATATCTTATCACCAAATATTGGATTACAACATTTAGCCAACTGGTAGTCTACGCCTCTTAGGTTTTGATCTATTACCAGCTCATCAATCGAGTGCTTATCTTCTGTTTGTGTTTGCAGTTTAAACTCATTAGCACTTCTCTCATTGGTAGACTCATATATCTCGGTCTCTTTTTTCTCAAGCTCTACATATTTGTCAATTAAACTATTTACCTCTAATTTGTTTTCGGCAATAGCACTATAAAAACTGGTCACATTTTTGTAGTGCAGTTTTTTCATTAATTGATATAAAACACCCTCATTGTATTCTATTTTGCGGTTTTTCATGCGTCGCAAAAGCATCTCTTTAGCAAATTCTATCTGCTTGCTAGCCTCCTCTTTCAACACTTGTCTTATTTTGTTGCGAGCTCGTGAGGTTACAACAAAATTCAACCAATCTTGCTTGGGCGATTGATTGGGCGAGGTGTTTATCTCTACCTGTTCGCCACTTTTTAGCTTGTATTTGATAGAGGCATTCTTACCATTTACTTTTCCCGACACACATGTAGAGCCTACCTTTGTGTGAATAGAGTAAGCAAAATCGAGTATTGTTGCTCCTTTAGGAAGCTTTTTTAAATCTCCTTTTGGGGTGAAAACAAAAATCTCGTCATCATACAGATTTAGCTTAAAATCTTCGAGCTTATTTTCTTCATCGGTATCTCTGCTTTCCAACGACTCGCGCAAGGTATTTAGCCAATCTTCGAAAGACGATTCAGCCTTCAACCCCTTATATTTCCAGTGGGCAGCCAAACCACGCTCTGCCACCTCATTCATTCGTCGGGTGCGTATTTGCACCTCAACCCATTTCGTATCGGGCCCCATTACTGTAATGTGAAGCGACTCATAACCATTTGTTTTAGGAATCGACAACCAGTCTTTCAGCCTTTTAGGATTGGGCTGATACATATCTGTAATAATTGAATATATTTGCCAGCACTCTGCTTTCTCCTTATCAATATCAGAATCTAACACCACACGAATAGCAAACAGGTCGTATATATCTTCAAACTCAACTTCCTGCTTCTTTAGCTTATTCAGAATAGAGAAAATAGATTTTGTTCTCCCTTTTATTTCAAAATCTAATCCTGTTTGCTCAAGTTTCTCTCTTACTGGCGCAATAAATTCATCTATATATTTTTCTCGAGAACGCTTAGTTTCGTTTAATTTTATAGCTACATAATCATAGGCTTCGCGGTCTGTATATTTAAGAGACAAATCTTCTAATTCTGACTTTATATTGTACAAACCCATGCGATGTGCTAGCGGTGCATAAAGAAAAAGTGTTTCAACACCAAAATCAAAACGCTCCACCTCGTCCATCTCTTTAGCCTCGCGCATTTGTTGCACTCGCATAGCCAAAACTATAAATATTACCCTCACATCTTGAATAAAAGAGAGTATCAGTTTTACATAGTTGTCTGATTTATCGTCAGACCTTTTTGAATCTAACTCGGCAACTTTCTGCAAGCCCGCAAGTATTATCTTAATTTCGTTTCCGAAATGCTTATCCACCTCATCCAGTGAAATATAGTTAGACTGAACGGCATCGAACAACAAAATAGAACAAACCGTTGCTTGTTTTAAGCGTATCTCTTCTACAGCAATTACTGCAGTTTTGAGAGAAAACATGAGTTGGTTGAGCGACTCTTCGCCATTGAATATATTATCGCCTTGTCTTATAATTGTGGTTAGCTTAGTTACCTCTTCCAGCGACATTGTTTCGCGCAGAAAGAGATAAACTTTTCTATATAAACTAAAAAAAGAGGCCCTATCTATTTTGTTTAATTCTTCCATTATACTGTCTGATTCTTTAAAATGAACCTAAAATCTATCTTCTCGAATTGTAAAATTACAAATTTATCTATTTATTCGCCGTTAAAATATCGAAAGTATCACAATAGTGTGCGATTTAAAATCTTTTTATCACTTTCGGCAAAGGTCAAAGAGGGTAATAATGCTTATCTTTGTATAGAAAAGAATGTAATTTTAGAAACTAGAATATGAAAAAACTATTGACTTTACTCAGTTTTATCCCCATCTTACTTTGGGCAAGCAACCCTCCCACTACTATTGATTTAAACAATGAGTGGCAATTTTCGCAAACCAATAAAGACGAATGGCACTCGGCCACAGTACCTGGTTCTGTGCAACACGACTTAATTAGATTAGAAATATTGCCTAATCCTTACTTTGGCACCAACGAAGATAGTGTGCAATGGGTGGAAGATGAGAACTGGGATTTCAAAAAAAGCTTTCAATTGACTAATGAGCAATTGAAATACGACGGTGCTCTTCTCACATTTGAGGGACTCGATACACATGCTGATGTGTTCTTAAACGGATCTAAACTGTTTCACTCAGAAAATATGTTTGTAAACCATCAAACATCGGTAAAACATTTATTGCGTGAAGGTGACAACTACCTCTATGTTCGCTTCTACTCACCCATTCAGCACTTAATGCCTACCCGACTGACCAACGATTTTGAATATCCTGCAGGCAACGATGCTAGAGATGAGAAAATGAGTGTATACTCACGAAAAGCTCCCTATCACTACGGATGGGATTGGGGAATGCGATTGGTGCAAATGGGAATATGGCGACCAGTGCACCTTACACTATACAATAAATCGCGTATAGATGATTTCTTTGTCCAGCAAGAGTCTGTGTCGGATGAGATAGCTAAACTAACAAACTACATAGAGGTGTATAGCCTTGCCAACAATGCAACATCTGCAAAAATTGTTGTGAGCTATGCGCTACCCAATCAAGAGAAACAAACAGAAGAGAAAACTATTACCTTAACTAAAGGAGTAAATAAAATTGCAGTTCCTCTTGAAATTGCTAACCCTCAACTTTGGATGCCCAATGGCTGGGGCGAGCCTCACTTGTATAACTTTACAGCGCAAGTTGTTGTGAACGATGAGATAATTGCAGAGAAATCGCATAAAATAGGTTTGCGCAACATACGTGTGGTAGCCAAACCCGATGAGCAAGGCCAATCGTTCTACTTTGAAGTAAACGGTAAGCCATTGTTTGCTAAAGGGGCCAACTACATTCCAGGCGAAATAATGAACACATTGCAAGACGATGGTTATTACGAACGCCTTTTTGATAATGTAGTAGCTGCCAATATGAATATGATTCGCGTTTGGGGCGGTGGATTTTACGAAAACAAGAAATTTTACGATTTAGCAGACGAATTGGGCATATTGGTGTGGCAAGACTTTATGTTTGCATGCACCCCCCACCCTCACGACGATGCTTTCCTAGAAAATGTGGCTCACGAAGCACGCTACAATATCAAGAGATTGCGCAATCACCCCTCTGTAGCTATCTGGTGTGGTAATAACGAAGTGCTAGAGTCTATCAAATATTGGGGCTACGACAAGGTCTACTCAAAAGAGATTATGGATGGTTTTAGAGAGGGCTACGACAAAACATTCCGCGAGCTATTACCAGGTATTGTAATGGAATTAGACCCCGAGAAGTTTTACTTGCATGGCTCGCCCGACACTGCCAACTGGGGACGCATTCCATCGCTCAGCTATGGCGATGCTCACTATTGGGGAGTATGGCATGGTCGTCAACCTTTTGAGGTATTGGATAAGAATGTACCTCGTTTTATGAGCGAGTTCGGTTTCCAGTCATTTCCTGAAATGAAAACAATTCGCACTTTTGCCACCGAGAAAGATTTCGATATAGAGTCTGAGGTGATGAAATCGCATCAAAAAAGCGCTATTGGTAACGAGGCCATCAAAGAGTATATGGATATGTATTACAACACACCATCAAACTTCGAAGACTTTGTATATGTGGGACTTGTAATGCAGGGACAAGGCATGAAACATGGTTTAGAAGCTCACCGCCGCAATCGTCCATTCTGTATGGGTACACTCTATTGGCAACTCAACGATAGTTGGCCCGTAGTATCGTGGTCTGGAGTAGACTATTACAACAACTGGAAGGCTATGCACTACAAAGCGCGCGATGTGTTTGCTCCTATTGCACTCAACGTATATCAAGAAGATGGTGTGCTAGATATCTATACAATGTCTGATAATCTAACAGATGAAAACAATCTTACATTGAAAGTGTCGCTTATCGACTTTAAAGGTGAATTAATAAAACAAATTGAGCAAAAAGTTGACGCAAAAGCCAATGCTAGCGTAAAAGTGCATAGCATAGCTGTTGCAGACTTTGCAACCACCACCCAGCAAGAAAACAGTGTGGTAAATGTACAGCTAATAGATAGCAACGGCGAGGCAATTGCTACAAGCAAATATTTTTTCTACTGGCCCAACAAGTTGAATTTGCCTAAAACTAAGATTGATAAATCTATCTCTTATCAAGACGGTAAATATACCGTTACTCTTGAGAGTAAGTATTTGGCTAAAGATGTGTTTGTGGAAATACCCATTCAAGGAGCCATGTATAACGACAATTTTTTTGATTTGCTTCCTGGCGAGAAAAAGGTTATAACCATCACATCGCCCGAACTAACCGAAGAGGGCAAGACAGCTATAACTGTTAAGCATTTAAGGGAGACTTATTAGAAATGAAGAGATAAGAATTGATAGTTATTAAGCACCGCATATATCATTAAATAGATGATAAATTATGCAGGTTAAGCTATAGAGTAAGGTTGGTAATTGCAGCGTGCAAATACCAACCTTGCTTTTTTATAGGTGCTATTATAAAAGTGACACTCGTGGCTAGAGCAAATACACCCAATCGACAAAGAATTAAATGAGGAAAAGAATATATTTCGACATATACATGTACGATGAAATGAAGGAATGAACATAATAACGCATGAGATATATGGGAAAATGAAGGAATGAGTTTATTTAAGAAAAAACATACAGAAATTTGAATTCAGAGTAACTCACTATTCCTATAAAATGAATTTATTTGTTACATGAGTGACCCCGATTTTAAAAAAGCGTGGATTTTAGTCGAACGAGTTAGCGATATACTATTTCTCGTGGTATTTTCAACTGAAACATGTCAGTTTTGAAGTTTATATATAAAGTTGAAGCTAGTGGAGATAAAACCTTGTTTTAAACTGAAGAAAACAGATGAAATATAATCATTTGGAAGTTTATTTTGAAATACTGAGGCATGTGAGTTACTCATAAGTAAAAAAATGTAAAGTTATTTGCTAACTAAGTAACACCAAATTACTATAGAATGAAATTATAGGAATTAGTGGTGACACCGAATTGCTGTAGAATGAGATTATAGGAAAACGGCGTTACTCAGATTTTATAAAACCTTGCCTGATTTAATTCGCACGCTATTTGTAATAGTCTAACAAACATATATTTAGCACAAGTGCAAATCTTAAGTTTTATTGCTAAACAGCAGAGATAACAGCATAGAGAATAATGGTATGTGCCTATATTAAAGCGTATTTTGATTAAAATAAGAAATGAATATCGTGATATTGATTTTACTATACGTGCCGACAGTGGTTTTAGTGGACCGACATTCTATAAAATTGCTGACTTTTTCGACCTATAATTCACTTTAGGTCAACCCAGCAATAAGGTGCTAAAAAGAGAGGTTCTCTGTGTTGCACATAAAGTTCTTAGTAAGTATGTTTCTAAGGGAATTTAGCAGCAATAATTTATCCGTTTTGAATATCAAACCAAAAAATGGGATAAACCTCAAGAATGCTACTCGAAATAGATTGCTCAGTCAAAGGTTTGAGTGAAATTCATGATAAATATTTCATTGGTGTTAGAGACTCGCGCCAGCATAAAGCATTAGATCCAAAACAAAAAAGCCCCTACACAACTTGCAGAGACTTCTAATATAAACGTAATATTAAGAGATAATTATCGCTTCAATATCCAAGCATCTTTATACTGTGGATTGTCTGCTTTAAAATTGCGCAAAAAGGTTTGGGCATCATCTCTATTAGAAAAAGAGGCAGAATATACATCAAGCCTTCTAGGAGTTTCAATCATTGAGGCTGTTTCAAAGCCTTGACTCTTGAGTCTGCTTAAACTTTTTTCTGCTATCTCTCTCACCTCGTAAACTCCCACAATAATGTAGTAATTATTTGTTGACGCTTGTGTTTGAGTTACTGTATTACTAGCTTTTGTTGCAGAAGGTAAGTTCTCGTTTGCTACAATTGCTGTTGGTTGTGTCTGTTTTGCTTCTTTTGTTTTTGAAGCACTACTTGCAAAAATCAATGGCTTAGATACAATTTCGGCATATTGACTATTGGGGGTAGAATTGTTGAACGACAACACTACAAAAAACAATACTACTGCTGCAGCTATAGCCGCCGATACATATTGTGCAATAGATTTTAATGAGTATGCGTTTTTATCATTTTCGATAGTTGACAAAGCTAACACTACAGGTTTGAAACGAGCGTTTGACAAACCAAAAAACTGTGGACGCACATAATCTTTATTGGCCAAAAAGACAGTATTATTATCTGTATCTGTTTTAAAAGTGCCCAAATTATCCCACTCCACCTCTTCACTCTTGAGCAATTTGCTTTTGAGCTCTTTGCAGGCAGATTCTATCTTTTTTATTGCAACATCATATGATACATTGTTTATTTTCATGAGAGACTCTGCCAACAACCCGTCGTTGTAGGTAAGTTTATTGTTAAACAACAACTCAAAAGTTGGAGCATCTAATCCCCACAAACCATTCTTTTCCACATCCGTAGTGTTTACAACAAAGCCACCCAAACCAGGTACAATGATGCAATCATGCGTGTGAAGAAGGTAATCGATATGTAGTGCAATTTCATTCATAAAGCAAAGTTAAAGAATAGCATTCAATAAAGAAACAAAATAGTCGTTTATTTTCATGGAATTGTCCACAATTTTAAAGATACAAACTATTTTGATATTTTCTTAGGGTTTTTCTTAGCAAAATCTTTCCAATCCTTGTATTTAGTTGTTTGAGCACGCACTCCAGTTTGATAGAAATGACATAAAGCTGCCGCCAAACCATCGGATGCATCTAATTGATGCAACATATTCTCGTTGGGTATTTTTAGTATTTTTTGCAACATATACGACACTTGTTCTTTCGACGCACGCCCGCTACCCGTAATAGACATCTTAATCTTAAGGGGAGCATATTCAGATATTGGCACATCGCGCGATATAGCTGCCGCCATAGCCACACCTTGCGCCCTACCCAACTTGAGCATGCTCTGAACATTCTTTCCATAGAAAGGAGCTTCAATAGCCATCTCATCGGGCAAGTACTCCTCTATCAGAGAGATAATGCGCTCGTGTATACGTGCTAAACGTAAATAATGATCATCGTATTTGCTTAGTTGCAAAATCCCCATTGCCTCCATTTGGGGTTTATTGTTTATCACCTTCAATATACCGTAACCCATAACTTGAGTTCCGGGGTCGATACCCATAATGATACGTTCTTTTTGCATCTACAGTTCTATTTCTTCCAGTAGGGTTGAAAAGCCAGCTACTTTGTCTTGAAATTTCTCTACCAACCCCTTATTCAACTTTAAACCTATGGTTTTATCCCAATTATCTAAATCGTCTAGATTGTCAAAAGCAAATTGCACTGAGTAAGAGATTCCTCCCTCAACCTTTTGTGCGTGTATTCTAAAAAGCCTAGAACTAATTAACTTCTTGTCGGTGACAGCTTCTGCAATGTATATGCTTCTCATATAATCGATGAAATCGTGCTTTATTTCCTCATCCACATGAAAAGTTGTATTTATTGTAACCATAGTTTGGTAGTATTTGTATATTTATTTTGATTATCTGGTTGCAAATATAAACAAATTATATATCTTTGCCCTCAGAAAATCAGAAAAGGGGGATTAGCTCAGTTGGCTAGAGCGTTTGACTGGCAGTCAAAAGGCCATCGGTTCGACTCCGATATTCTCCACCATCAATCAAAAAGCACTTTAGATAGAATCTATGGTGCTTTTTTTGTGGGGGATATGCTATAAGTATTTAGTTATCTTCCATTAACACACATTTCACAAATAGGGGTTTCCGCCACTCCGAATTTAGAGACGCTCAATAAAGTTACCATTAAGCTTTTTGTTTAAAGCAACCCCACCCTTGTAAGAATAAAAGCTAATTCTGCCTGCGAGTAACCTCCTTCAATTATTGCTATAGAAACCTTGTTGTAGCCATACTTATCGGTAGTAAATATTACTCCACGCTCTACCATAGCAATAGCAGTTTTGTTAGAACCATACTTATCGGTAGTGTAAATTTTACCGCCCTCGATAGTTGCTATAGCTTGTTTGTTATATCCATATTTATCTACATTGTAAATATTACCACCCTCAACTATCATAAACAATCTTTTATTGTAACCGTGTTTGTCAACCCTGTGAATTTTGCCACCCTCAATTTGGGCTACTGACACTTTGTTGTAACCATACTTATCAATGTTATACACTATATCACCCTCAATGAGCATAAAAGGTGTTTTGTTGTACCCGTATTTATCAATGGTAGACACTGTTGACTGGGCATTTGTGAAACCAAAAGTAAGCAAGAGTGAAGCTATCAATAGAAGGTGTTTCATATTTTGGCTGTTTTTATGTGTGTTTAGGCTCTACAATATAAGTAATTTTCAACAATAAAGTGTTCAAAATTGGCAGTTAGAAAAAATGAATTCAGCTTTAAAAGAAAAAATCCTCCGAAGGGAGACCTCGAAGGATTTTTTATATAGTTCTATTTAAAAGCTATTTTATTTAGAATAATCAGCTTTTACATTCTCATTATTAAGTAGATAATCTATACTCATTTTGATGCTCTCAAGCGGATCGAAATTATATTTCTCTACTTCTACAATTAGGTACTCTGCACCCGAGTTGTCTGTGTTTTGAAACAGTGTATCAAAATCCATCACACTATCCTTGCCGCCCAACTCTTTCTCATCTTTTATATGAAGTAGTTTAAAACGATTGGGGTATTTATTGAAATAGTGAATAGGTGAAAAGCCTCCTTGCTGAGTCCAGTATACATCCATTTGGAAAAAAACTTTGTCAGCATCGGTATTCTCAAGCATGTAGTCGTACATCAACTCTCCTTCTATCTCTTTGTACTCGAAGTTATGATTGTGATAACCAAATTTCAAACCAGCGGCATTACACTTTTCGCCAACCTGGTTGTAATAGTCACAATATTGTTTCAAGTCTTTTAAGGTTTCTGGAGTAGGCATCCATGGAGCTACAATAAATTTCATGCCAGCTCTTTTGTGCGCATCAATTGCGGTGTCCCACCAAGCCCAAACATCGTCCCAATTGGTCTCTTCTATATTAGTTTCCAATGGTCGTGTGGTGTGAGAAGATAGTACTTTCATACCAACACCTTCAATAGCACCCTTAAACTCTTCGGGCGACATGCCGTAAAACTGACCATCGTTGTAACTAGCAGCTTCAACACCAGTATAACCAGCTTCGGCTACTTTAGCAATTGTGCCACTAAAATCTGCACCAATAGCGTCTCTCACCGAGTAGAGTTGAATGTAGATGTTCTTACCAACTTCAGGCATAACAGTTGTAGATTCGTTATTGCCTTTCGATTGTGTGCAGCTTGATAACAACAAAGCAGCACCTAGTAATAAAGTAATAAGATATAGTTTTCTCATAAATAATTAGTCTAATACTTTTACTTTTATGTTTCTAAACCAAACATCATCGCCATGATCTTGTAGGCCAATATAACCTTCTTGGTTGTCGCCTCCAGCATCAATAAAGTTTTCCCAGCCTTTAAATTTGCTTCCTTCCACCATTGCTTCCCAATCTTCTGTCCACAAATGATATTCTAAAACATTCTCACCATTTTGTGAGTGTACAACAGTTCCTTTAAATACCATAATACCTCCAGTATTCCACTCTTCAAAAGGATTTGAGTTTTGTGGTGCAGCTGGAATTAAGTCGTAGAGAGATGCAGATTGACGGTTTCCGTCTTTTCCTAATTTTGCATCGGGATGATTGGCATTATCTAAAATTTGATATTCTGGCGATGATTTCCAAATAGGTTCGCCTTCAATTTCTTGCGCAAGATAGAAAACTCCACTATTAGCACCTTTAGCAACTTTCCATTCAAAGGTAAGTTCAAAGTTTTTAAATTTCTGGTCAAAGATAATGTCTCCACCGTCTTTTGCGCCAGCTTCACCACGTCCCGAGCCATTAATTTTTATTGCACCATCTTCAATGGTCCATGCTGTAGGCATATCTTGGCGTCCATATCCGCGCCATCCATCAAAAGTTTCACCGTCAAACAGTGTAATCCATTCGTCATTTGTCATTTCCGTATCATTTGTATCTGTGGTATCTTCTGCTTGCTTTTTGTTTGTGCAAGAAAAGAAAACAACAGTCATAATTATAAGACTAAAAGTCAAAAATATTTTTTTCATAAGTAATTATTTTTTTTAATATGTGTGTGTATTAATTGAAGTGATGCCTCATGAAAGCATCACTTCAAGTTTTCTTACTATTTTCAGTTTTATGGCATAGAAGGTAGCTTCCAACCATTTTGATAAGTATGCTTTATCATCTCTCGGGCCATTTCTCTAGCATTCACAGGGTCGCTCATCTTTTTAGCAAAAGTAGGATGACCATCCACTATTTTGAAACCATCTTCAATAATGGCTTGAATCATTGCATCTTCTGGAATATTGGTGAACTCCATGTTTGGACCGTCCCACTCTAATATTTGATTCAAATTTTGCAATCTTACGCCTAGCACGCCCAATACAACCATTTCGTTGAAAGGACCTGCCTCTGAAAATGGAGAAGCACCTTCAACTCTGCTTCCAGCATTCTCTTTACAGGCACGCACCCAATCCATTTCGTGTGACAATGTCACAATGCGCTGTGTTTGAGGTGCATTTGGTACACGACCAGACACTAACCATGGGTTTACTCCGTAGCTTCCACAAATAAGGGTGTCTTTTGTACCATGAAAAATAACACCACCACCACTATCGTTCAAGTTTTTGCCTGCTGGTACTCCTGCTGGACGTGCTGGCTGCAAACCTCCATCATACCATGATACTTCCACTTCGGGCATACCTACTTTTGGCATATTGTCGCGAGCTGGGAAAGTATATGTTACATATTCTGCATTGGGAGCACAATCTGTTAATAGCATAGTAGATGATGCTTGAATTTTAGATGGATAACCCAATTTTAATCCTTTAAATACTGGATGAAGAATATGACAAGCCATATCGCCCAAAGCTCCTGTACCAAAATCCCACCATCCACGCCAATTCCACGGAGTGTAGATATGGTTGAACGGACGTTTTGGTGCTGGGCCTATAAACAGATCCCAATCTAATGTCTTTGGAATACGGTCTACCTCTGTTGGACGTGGAAGTCCTTGTGGCCAAATTGGTCTGTCGGTAAAAGCTTCTACTTTTGTAATTTCACCAATTTCACCATTCTGAATCCATTCTACTACCTGACGTACACCTTTTCCTGAAGCACCCTGATTACCCATTTGAGTGGCAACTTTGTGCTTTTCGGCTAGCTTAGTTAATAGGCGTGATTCGTAGACTGTGTGTGTTAATGGTTTTTCTACATATACATGTTTACCCATTGTAATGGCGTCGGCAGTAATCACAGCATGTGTATGATCTGATGAAGCAACCATAACAGCATCGATAGATTTACCTAGTTCGTCATACATTTTACGGTAGTCGTAATACTTCTTGGCATTGGGATAATGATCGAACACAGGTTTACTATACTTCCAATCTACGTCGGCCAATCCAACAATGTTTTGACTCTCCATTCCTTTAAGAACAGCAAAGCCCCTACCACCAACACCTACTCCAGCAATATTTAATTTATCGCTTGGTGCAGTGTGTCCAAAACTTTTACCGAGCACACTTGATGGTACTACGGTTAAACCAACCGCAGCAGTGGCTCCGGATTGTAAAAATCTTCTTCTCGAAATTTTTTTAGACATAAGCTTATATTATTAATAGTTTAAAAACACCCGATTTTAAACATAACACATTTCAAA
>SMEQ01000875.1_pt1 | contig 15566 bp, 17 predicted proteins | sample 2456281 | NCBI WGS metagenome assembly SMEQ01 (sample SAMN10132596, study PRJNA489261) | soil metagenome | isolation source: day1 antibiotic-loamy sand soil ammended with raw manure from dairy cow... | place: USA | collected 2015-04-01
CCTAACGGGCACAGAATTTAGATTATTGCGTTGTTTAATGGGTCGCCCTGGCCAAATATTCTCTAAAGAACAATTAATAGAACAACTCTACAACCTTAACGACACTCCTAACGAAAACGTAATTGAAGCTTATATTCGTCGCTTACGAAAACTGGTCGGTGCTGAGACCATAGTTACCCGTCGCGGGCAGGGGTATTTATTTAATGACGCTGTTTAAAAAGCCCACCTCCGTTAAAGGCACTTTGCTCTTATTGTTGCTGCCTGCAGGTATTGGCCTGATGGCCATTGCTTGGCTTATCCACGGAATTCTTTTAGAGAAGATGTCGCAAGAGTTTGTTGAAAGCCGCTTGCAAGAAGAAGTCGTTTTTTTAGAACACCACCTGCGCCAAGTCGATGGTCAGATCAATATGCTAGAAACCGGTGACTATTTTGAAAAAGTATTTCACCATTCTTTTTTAATCCATTCTCCTGAACAAACTGTTATATCACCACCTCATTGGCAACCACTGTTTAACTCTTTGCTTCAATCAAGTAAGGAGGGGTTTATTAAAATTAGTAATCAAGAAATAAACACAGTCCCTAGCGACATTCTTGTTTATCGAAAATCGTTTAACATTGCTGGTGTGCCTATTACAATAATTGTTGCTGAGGATATGCGCGATCTAAAAACCAGCCAAGCGAATTTACATGCTTGGACAGCAGTTGTTTCCCTCTTACTTATCCTATTACTGGTTGGAGTCATTTGGTTTGGCATCAACCTATCCATGCGCCCCGTAGTTTCACTGAAGACAGAACTTAAAGGGCTGCAAAGTGGTGCAATCTCTCGTATTCACACACAAGCACCTGACGAGTTTCAACCTTTAGTCCAGCAGCTTAATCAGCTTTTAGACTCTCTCGACCAAAGGCTAGAACGCTCTCGCGAAGCCTTAGCTAATTTGTCACACAGCGTCAAAACACCCATCGCTGCCCTTAGGCAAATTTTAGAAGATACGAGCCGCCCGTTAGACAACAATCTAAGACAAGAAATGGCAGCACGGCTAGCCGATCTCGACCGACAGCTTGAAGCGGAAATGCGTCGCGGCCGCTTTGCCGGCCCACAAATTGGCAAAAGCGCCTACCCTGTAAAACAAGCACGTGACCTATTGTGGATGCTCGGGCGCTTATACACAGACAAGTCTTTTGAGCTTTCAACATCCTTGACCGATGACACTCGTTGGCCAATTGAAGAACACGACTTAAACGAAATATTAGGTAATTTACTCGATAATGCTGGAAAGTGGTCAGCTAATTACGTCGAACTCTCTTTAGAGCATCATAACGGCACAGTAACTATTATTGTCACCGATGATGGCGCTGGAGTAGCTGACGAAGAGAAAGCCTATTTAGGGCAAAGAGGCCTGAGACTGGATGAACAAATACCAGGCCACGGCCTTGGACTTGCTATCGTAAGAGATATTATTAATCGCTATGGCGGTCAAGTTTATTTCTTACCCGGTTCGAAGGGCGGATTGAAAGTATTAATTGAGGTTTAAGATTTAGCTGCTGGATGATAAAGCTTATTAAACTGTTCGTAAGTAGTTGGCCACCACAGTTTCTATTACGTTTACGATAATAAATAGCACTCAAAAATAGAGGTCGTTTTGTTTAGTTTTGGGCACAAAGCGGGCACAAAATGGGCACAGCGTGCCCAAAAGCATTTTACATAATCGATGTAAAAACTTGCAAGACTTTGATTTTAATAGGGATTTATTGAATTACTGCGAAGGGATTTAGAGGATGACCTCTAGTATGTCAAGGTAGCGCTCTAACCAACTGAGCTATAGTTCTAAAGAAGGCGAATTATAGTCTGTAGATTTGTAAATGCAAGAGGGGCGGGGCTGGTTTGTAGCCTTTACGACTTACTAGTTCATCCGCACCACCTGTTCGAGCATTTTAACGTCGTTGCCGCGGTATTCTTGACCTAGGGCTTTAAGGCCCAGTTCACGAGTTTTGATGGCGAGGGTTTGGGTGATTTTAATCATTAACGTAACGTCCTTGTTTCGTTTATTTCTAATGCTTACTTTGTTTCTACCGCTGCCCTATTTTAAAACGTCTGGGTCATTGAGCAATGGATCGTGCATTTCAGGGATTAACTCGCCCTCTTCGCCCGCACATTCGCTTTGTAAAGGAAAGCCTTTTTGCCATGTTAAGTTTTTAGCGTTTAGCCAACTTTGGATGGTTTCAGGGCGGGTGTCTTGGGGAAGGTATTCGCCTGTTACGCCTGCTTCACTTTTTTATTGGATAGTTAGATCACGGGAATACTGCTGAAGAAATCATTGCACGCAATAAGAAAAAAGAATGAACCGTGTACGTATACAAGAAGCGGTCTCCTTACGCTCAGATGAAATTTATCGCTACACTCGGGATAAATGGAGTGAGGCACAAGCAGGCATCTACATTATTGGGTTATTTGATTCTTTTAATAAAACTCATACGAATGAAATTCTATCTCGACCAATACCCGCTGAGCTGCATGAGCGTATGCATCAATTTGATCGCTTTGCAGATGACGGTGAGTTTTAATAATTCTCTGTATAGCACCTACCGTTGCCACCAGCTTTTTATCTGACAGTCATCAACAACAGTAGCGTCGTCGGTTAAGAAAGGGCGTGCGGCTAAGGCAGTACTGCTAAAAGCAAAAGACAGTAGAAGAATTAAGAAGCGCATGGACATACCTAAAACCAAAAAGGTTAATGCTACCTGATAAGATTTTTAAGTGCATGGGTTTAAGCAAATGCTGTGCTAATACGGTGCTGTGGCTGTGCGGTTAACAATAAAAAAAGCCGCCCTGCTTTAAAGCTTCAGGCGGCTGTGCAAACTACTTACTTAAATGCTTAGCGTGAAAGCGTAGGTGTTCGTCGATGAAGGACGAGATGAAGTAGTAGCTGTGGTCATAACCTTCGTGCAGGTTAAGTTCGAGCGGGTAGTTGCTGACTTTAGCGGCGGCTTCTAGGGCTTCTGGTTTTAGTTGTTCTACCAAAAAGTTATCGGCTTTGCCTTGGTCTACTTTGGCTGGCACCAACGCAGTGGCTTGCTTCATCAGCTCGCTGGCGTCGTATTTTTTCCAGCTTTCTTTATCTGCACCTAAGTAAGCGTTAAAGGCTTTATCGCCCCAAGGGCTATTGATGGGGTTACAGATGGGGCTGAATGCCGACATCGACGTGTAACGCTCAGGGTTACGCATAGCGATGGTCAATGCACCGTGGCCGCCCATGGAGTGGCCGCTAATGGCACGCTTGTTAGTAACGGGGAAGTTAGCCTCTATTAATGCAGGCAGTTCCGTTACTATATAGTCGTACATTTGATAATGGGCTTTCCAAGGTTCTTGGGTGGCATTGACATAAAAGCCTGCCCCTTGGCCAAGGTCGTAGCCGTCATCGTTGGCAACGTTGTCGCCACGTGGGCTGGTGTCTGGGGCCACAATGGCAATGCCTAGCTCTGCCGCCATACGGAAAGCACCGGCTTTTTGCATAAAGTTTTCATCGGTACAGGTTAAGCCTGATAGCCAATATAAAACCGGTACTTTGTTAGTGTCAGTGGCTTGTGGCGGTAGATAAATAGCAAAACGCATTTTGCCGTTAACACTGGTGGATTGGTGGTCGTACTGCTTGTGCCAGCCACCAAATACTTTATTTTGACTTACACTTTCAATGGTCATGTTAAACCTCTTATATAGCCCAACAGCGCTTAGGCGCTGTTGGAGAAGTGAAAACGCTTACTTATCGAAATGAATTACGGTACGAATGCTCTCGCCTTTGTGCATAAGGTCGAACGCATCGTTAATGCCTTCAAGCGGCATGGTGTGGGTAATAAAGTCGCTCAGTTTAAATTCACCTGCCATGTAGCGTTCTACGTAATCAGGTAATTCTGTACGGCCTTTTACACCACCAAAGGCAGAACCACGCCATACGCGCCCAGTTACTAACTGGAATGGACGGGTAGATATTTCTTGGCCAGCACCGGCGACACCAATAATAACGGACTCGCCCCAACCTTTATGACAGCACTCTAACGCAGAGCGCATTAGGTTAACGTTACCCACGCATTCAAATGAGAAGTCAACGCCACCGTCGGTTAGCTCAACAATCACATCTTGAATGGGTTTGTCGTAGTTTTTCGGGTTAATGAAGTCAGTAGCACCTAGTTTTTTAGCCAACTCAAACTTACTTTCGTTAATATCGATGGCAATAATACGGCTGGCTTTCGCCATGGTGGCACCAATAATGGCCGATAAACCAATACCGCCTAAACCAAAGATAGCCACGGTATCGCCTTCCTGTACCTTGGCGGTGTTCATGACTGCACCAATGCCGGTAGTCACACCACAACCTTATAGAAACGCGTAGTGCCGTCTGGCATTAAACCTTTGCCCTGAGTTTCACGTATTTTCTGACACAGGTTGGTTTTACCCGACAAACAGTACTTACACTCACGACATTCTGGCGTGTACAGCGGAATAACGTGGTCACCGACTTTTACACTGGTTACGCCTTCGCCTATTTGTTCAACAATTCCGCCGCCTTCGTGGCCTAAAATAGTTGGGAAAACACCTTCTGGGTCTTCACCTGAAAGCGTAAAAGCATCGGTATGACACACGCCAGAGGCAATCACTTTTACTAATACTTCGCCTTTACGCGGTAGCATTACGTCCACTTCTTCAATGGATAATGGCTGATTAGGGCCCCAGGCAATGGCGGCTTTGGATTTAATAAATTGATCGGTCATGGTTGCTCTCACAGGTTAATAGGTGAACTTTTTATTGATGATGAGTTAAGACGTGTTCCATGTGCTTAAGACTAGTCTATTAGAATTAAAACTGAATGATACAGTCGGTTAGTATTAACTAAATTCCGAGATTCTATAACGGTCTGTTATTGAACAGCTTGTTTTAACTGCTAGCTAAGCTACTGATTTCTAAATATTTATTTAAATCACAGGTTCAGTTTACGCTATTATTTGATGATTAACCAAAACCCTAAAACCAGTAGCAAGTAGTTCATTATTCTTAAAAACAGTACTTTATCTAAAGACGAGTTTATTTTTACCCCCAGCCAGTTGCCAATAAAGGCCAACGGGAAGAACATCAATGCGGTTAACGCCGTCGCACCGCTTAACACTCCAAAAGACAAAGCAAAGCCTATGGCGCTGAAGTAAATAATAATAGGCGGACCACCAGCGTGAACTAAACTACTGGTTATGCCTGAAAACATCGACATAAATAAACCACCCACTTTATTGTTTAAAAACGCCATTTTGGTTTTTACAAAAAACAAATTACGCAGCGCAAACAGAATACAAATTGCGGCAACAATCAGCTGCAGGTATTCAGGGTTGATAAAGTCGATGATGAGGTAGGCAATAAAAACACCAGTAATTGCACCAGGAATTAACGGTAACAATAGGCTTTTATCCCACTTGCCCCAAAAACTACGCACACTGAGCATGTCACCAATAATCAGTATGGGCAGCATTAAAGCAATGGCTTCAGTGGCAGGCAGTTTAAGCATTAAAAGGGGCACTGAGAATACTCCCAGCGCCCCTGCGAATGCTGACTTAGAAATTCCGGTCAGCATAACAACGGCTGCTATTAAGACAATCGTTGTTAGTTCCATATTAGCTCCCTAGCTATTTAGCAACCGGTAAGTCGAACCATAATGCTTCAAGCTCGCTATCGGCGACAAACTCAAGTGTTTGGTTAGGTTCTGAGGCAAAGGCATCACCGGCATTAAAGAGGGTACCGTTGACATTGACCGAGCCTTTAACAACGTGTAAATAGCCAACGCGTTCAGGGGTTATGGTAAAGGTCTCTTGTGCGCCTAAAACCAAACGTGACAGGCTCGCTTCTTGGTTAATCGACAAGCTACCGTTTTCTCCAGTGGGAGTTACCAGCGGTGTCAGTATTCCATTTTGCGGAATGCTTTTTTGCTCGTAACTTGGCTTAATGCCCATTTTATTAGGCTGAATCCAAATCTGGAAAAACTTCACTTTTTCAGTATCAGACGGGTTGAACTCAGAGTGCATTACGCCACTGCCTGCGCTCATGCGCTGAACGTCACCTGCTGGTACTACGTGTTTGTTACCTTCACTGTCTTCGTGCTTTAACGCACCTTCGGTTACGTAGGAAATAATTTCCATGTCACGGTGGCCGTGGGTACCAAAACCTTGTCCTGGCATTACCATATCGTCGTTAATCACACGCAGTGCAGACACACCCATGTGTTTTGGGTCGTAGTAGCTGCCGAATGAAAAGCTGTGCTTACTTTGCAACCAGCCCATATCAACCGCGCCTCTGTCTTCTGCTCTTCTAATGTATTTCATGGGTTAACTCCTATGTCTTGTTTCATTGGAGTTACTATATCGTTTACTTTAGATGATTAAAATTAGCTAATTCAGCAGCATTCGTTCTTTTAAAGCGAATGATGTGCTTCATTCACAGCGATATTTCAACTCGCCTAGAAAGGCTTTTGACGCAGGACCGAGGTTGTCGCCGTCTTTAAAAGTAAGATAAAGCTGCATAGAGCGTGTGCTGTTATAACGCAGAGGCAGGGGCTTTAATTCGCCTTTATCCAATTTGTCTTTAATGGAGCCCAGCGGCAGCCATGCGTAACCGATGCCATCGCAAATCATATCAATGGAAGTACGCAGGTGGCTTACGGTCCAGCGTTGATTGGCACCCAACCAGCCAGCATCGCTGCGATTAAGCAAGCCGGAGTCTCGAACAACCACTTGTCGATGGCTTTTTAAGTCTTGCTCGGTAAGCTCACGCTCAAGCGTATGCAGAGCATGTTCTGGGTTAGCGACGGCGATAAACTCCACCTGACAAAGCTGCTCACTAAAACCTTCTGCAAGCGCCATAGGCGAAATAGCGAGGTCAACGTCTCCGCTATTAACTAACTCGTTAGCGCCACTGAGCACTGTTTCCACCAGCTCAATTTGCAGCATTGGGTATTGCGCTGAAACGCTTTCGAGCACACGGTATAAAGTGGAATGAGGAAACATTTCATCGACGGCAATGTGTAAATGTGTTTCTGTGCCCTGCCCTAGGGTTTGCCCGACAATCTCTAACTTGGCGGCTTCATCGAGCAAAAAGTTAGCACGCTTTAGCATCAGCTCGCCGGCTTCGGTAAGAACGGTTTTGCGCCCTTCAATTTCAAACAGCTTTACGTTTAACGAGTGTTCGATTTTACCCACTGCATTGTGGATGCTCGACTGACTTTTATGAATGCCCTGTGAGGCTTGGTTAAAACCCCCGTATTGAACCACTGCACGAAACATGCGCCACTGTTCTAACGTTACCCTAAGCATCGCTTGACCCTTTATTAGCAATATTAGTAGCAATCTCGTCCTGACCAAAAGCTTGCTGGGCTTCACCACCCGAGCAAGTATTTAGCTTTTCCTGTTGTTCTTTGTCGTTCATTAATACTTGTTTTAATACTTCTAGGCGCTGCTTAACGGCCACGCCATAGCTGCGGTCATCTCCCCATAAATTAGCGAGAGTATGCAATGACTCTTCATCATGGGCTGCGAACAACTTGCCGGCCAGCAGATAGCCCAGCACAGAGCCTAGCCCTAAACGTTTTGCGATAGGCACTGCAATAATTGCCGCCGCCAAATATATTACTGCAACCTCTAGCATCCAATCTCCTCTATCTAGCGGCTAGGCGTACTGACCTATTCTGCTTCGGTTGTTTTAACAATCAATTTACTGTCCAGCGTTCTATGCACTGGGCAGCGGTCGGCAATTTCTAAAAGTCTTGCGCGTTCTGCTTCGGTAATATCACCAACGATTTTTATTTCACGGGTAATAAGCTCCATACGCCCGTCTTTTTCGTCACAATCTTTACAGTCTTTGTAGTAGTCACGGTCGTGTCTTAACGTCACTGAGAAATCTTCAACAGCCAACTTCTTATGCTTGGCATACATTCTCATGGTCATTACGGTGCAAGCACCTAAAGCGGCTAGCAGATGGTCGTATGGGTCTGGACCAAGATTTTGACCACCCACAGCGGTGGGCTCATCCGCTAACCAGTGGTGACTGTCGCTTACTACATCAACGGTAAAGTTATGGTCTTTTTCCGAAACAACTAAGCTGCCTTTTTCGGCAAGCGCTGCTTGTTTGGCTTCTTCGGTTTCATAATCAATGTATTTATCGGCCCAACTACTAATAATGCCTGCAGCGTATTCGGCATCGTCTTTGTTCGACAAAAAGTGGTCGGCGGTGTCCAGCGTTATAAAGCTTTTCGGGTGCTTAACGCTGTTATAAATCTTCTCTGCTTCATTGATGGAAACCACGTTATCCAACGGGCTGTGCATCACTAACAATGATTTTTTATGCAATGCAAAGTCGTGTTGGCTGTTTTCATTAAGGTCATCGATAAACTGCTTTTGTATCTCGAACTCTCTAAAGCCCAGCTTTACTTTAGCCACACCGTCGCGCTTAATTTCATCTAAGCTGTCGGCAAAGTTATGGATAACGTGTTCTGCCTTAGAAGGCGCACCAATGGTTACTACGGCTTTAACCGTTTCAATATCATTAGCCACCGCCAACACCGCCGCACCACCTAAACTATGGCCTATCAACAGTTGCGGGGCGTAGTAGTTTTCTTTTAGAAAAGACGCCGCTGCTCTTAAGTCATCAAGGTTAGAGGTAAAGTTGGTATTGGAAAAATCACCATCGCTGTTACCCAAACCGGTAAAGTCAAAGCGCAACACGGCAATGCCTTTTTCTACCAGCGCACGCGAAATTCTGGTAGCGGCGGCAATATCTTTACCACAAGTAAAGCAGTGGGCGAAAATCGCATAGGCTTTTACATTGTTGGCGGGGGTTTCTAACAGGCCCGAAAGACTCAAGCCGTTACTTATAAACTCTATCTTTTTTCTCACAATATGACCCTTTAATTAAAGAGGAATGAATTCTTTATCATCACCAGGAATGGTCGGGAAACGCCCTGCTCGCCAGTCTTCTTTGGCTTGCTCAATGCGCTCTTTACTAAAGGAAACGAAATTCCACTGAATAAAAGGAATTTTCTCGAACTTATCGCCACCCAACATAACAAAGCGACCATCGCTGGCCAGTGTAATTTGCTCGTCACCCGGCTCTAGCAAGATAAATTGATTAGGGCCATAGGTTTCACCGTTAATGGTTACATCACCACAGACCGTAAATACGCCTGTTTCTTGGTTAGGGTTAGGGATATCGATAACACTGCCTTCACTGGCCACCACATCGATGTAAAACATGGGCGAATAGGTTTTCACCGGTGAGCTTAAACCGTAAGCTTCACCGACCACTAGCCTCATCATTACGCCCTCGTGGGTTATGTGCGGCAGGTCATTCTTTTTGGTATGACTAAAGGCCGGTTCTAACTCCGCCATATGCTCTGGCAAAGCGACCCAGCACTGCAAACCACTGATGGAATGTGGGTTCGCACGCACTTCAAAGCTTTCACGCTCAGAGTGGGTAATGCCCTTACCGGCGGTCATCCAGTTTACGTCACCGGGTTGTATTTCTAGGTTATTCCCTAACGAGTCACGGTGCAAAATACTGCCCGCAAACAAATAAGTTAAAGTCGAAAGGCCAATATGCGGATGCGGTCTTACGTTAATGCCTTGCCCTGCGGGAAAATCATTAGGCCCCATCTGGTCAAAAAATATATAAGGCCCAACCATAAACTTTGCTTGGTTGGGTAAAACACGTTTTACACTTAACCCACCAATATCGTGTTCTTTTGCTTTGAGTACTTTAGCCATATTAATAGTTTTCTAAAGATAGTCGTTCTATATTAGTTAATGAATACTGTCATTATCATTAATTGCATTCTTCTAGGCAGAACAATAACACGTAAAACCTTTAAAACACAAAAAACGAATAAGTGAATACACATAAAATAAAAACTGCTTCTTAAAGAATAGTAGTGAGTATCAATTACTCAACTACTGTTATTTGACAAGTTTTTCCTAGCGCTACAAACTTGCTGCAAGTGGCGGCATTAGGTACGCGCATAACATAGAATATTCTTATGAAACCCTTAAATATTGATGCTCTATTTTCGGCTCTTTCTGCAAAAGTATCATCAACTGGGCTGATCGTCTCAGACGAACTTGCGACTCAGTCTCTATCTGGGTTTTTAGACTCGGTACTGCGTGGCATTGGTCAGGTAATGCTGCAAAACAATAGTTATACAGGCTTAATTTTCTTAGCTGGCATTTTTTACAACTCAGCTATTTTGGGCTGGGCCGCTCTGCTTGGTGGAATAGCCAGCACAGCAACCGCCATGCTGCTAGGCGCTGAGCGTTCGCGTATTAACGCTGGCCTTTTCGGCTTCAATGGCGTGTTGGTTGGTATTGCCCTGCTCTACTTTCTTGAACCCAATATCCTTACATGGGGCTACGTGGTTATTGCCGCTGCCTGCTCCACCGTTATTATGTCGGCGTTGCTGAATTTGCTCAGTACTTGGAGTATCCCAGCACTGACTGCGCCCTTTGTTATCACTACTTTATTATTCATTTTGGCATGCGCGCGTTTAGGTCGCCTGCAAACAACCGATATTTTACCCACCGCTGGCTTGCCAAGCGCCGCCACTGTTGAAGGCGTGGTTACTGCCTCGACACTTACAGAAGGGCTATTTAATGGCGTGGCTCAAGTATTCTTTCAAGGCAACCTAGTTACCGGTATTTTCTTTGTCGTTGGCCTACTGGTCAGTTCACGGCTGGCCTTTAGTGCTGCTCTGTTTGGCTCTTTGCTCGGTATGCTTGTTGCTTGGGGCATGGGTGCCGATGAAGTGGCTATTCGCTCTGGCGCTTTTGGTTTTAACTCTGTACTTACGGCCATTGTATTTGCTGGCTTTGCTGTCACCAATGTTGCTTCGACAACTTATGCAACACTGGCAGTGGTAACCACAGCGGTAGTCTTTGCTGCGCTATCTGCCGCACTAGAACCACTTGGCATGCCAGCGCTAACTTCACCCTTTGTACTAGTCGTTTGGCTCTTTTTACTGGCCAGCCCGAACTTTAGGCATATTCAAACTACAAATCCTAAATGATCACCAACAGGCTTTGATCGGAACCTATAATGCAAAAAATAATAATAATATCGGCCGGTGTCTTACTCAGCATACCTCTTCTAATGGCGGTAACCTGTTTCTTTAGTAACAAACCAAAGGCCAATACAGCAACCTTTGAAAACACACCACTGACACAGCGTATTTTACCTTTGGTGTCGGCGTTAACACTGGCGCAAATTAAAAATCAGTCAGGCGATCTATCGACTTTATTGGTTATCGAGAAAAACGGCGAAACCATACAAGCGGTAGATCTGTTTGACCTTGGCGTTGCACACAACACTGATCTATTTGAGGCTGCCTCTCAAGTTGACCGAGTTACACTAAGCGCAGCACATAAAAACAATGCGCTTCACCAGCAATACGAGATAAAAAAATTATTACCTGCCGGCGGTAACTTTGACCGACACTTAGCCACAGGAACGAATTTTATCGAACATGCTGCAGAATCAAACAGCAACCAAGTGTTTAACTTCCCCAAGTTTGGACAAGCAACAGCAGCAAGAACCACAGTAGTTGGCACTCCAGAAGCATTATTGGATTACGAAGTAGAATTTTGTGTGCGTTTTGACCGAGATATTCACTCTGTAGAAGATTTTGACGCTGCACAAAAAGGCTTCTTCTTATGTGCTGACTTCACCAACCGCGCCACCCTTGTACGCCTTATTGATCCAAAAAACTATAACTCTGGCTCGGGCTTTAGCGATGCAAAAAGCGGCCCTGACTTCTTCCCCACAGGCCCTTTTGTAGTAATACCCAACGACTGGCAAAGCTTTATTAACGCCGAGCGAATGACCACCAGCGTTAACGGTGAACCTAGACAAGACGCACGCGGTAGCCAAATGATGCTTGACTTCAGAGCGCTAGTCGCAAGAGTATTGGACGGCACCAACCACCCACAAGCGTTCTTATATAAAAACGATAGAACACCGTTACTTATAGACAGCTTTATACCCAAAGGGGCGGCATTAATGTCAGGGACTTCCGAGGGGGTCATTTTTAGCCCACCAACGCTGTGCGATAAACTAGCAGGCGTAGGCGCTGCCCTTATAACCGGTCAAGTGTTCGGGATTGATGCTGTAGTCACAGCCGTAAAAGAAAACTTTTTAAGCAACCAAATTAAAGCAGGTCACTTTCTTCAAGCAGGCGATTATATTGAACATGGTTCTAGTTCCATGGGTGATATAAGTGTAGAGGTTAGGTCGCCACACTAGCAGCTACCAACCTCTACCTGTTGGTTCATAAACCTCTAACTTACCACTGGATAACAAGCCTCACCCCAATAGGCGTTGGCGTTATCCAGCATTATTTCGATAATGCTTGGCACCAATTCGCTTAGAATACTGCTGGCGTCACGCATCTGATCACGATTAGCGCTGCTATTATAAGTAGCACCGCCATGAATTATTTGATTTCTTAACGTATACAGCCGCTTAAAAACAATACTTAAAACAGTCGCAGTGTCGTTAGCTGCAAGCGCCTTATGAGCCGCTTGCTTACTCAGCTTGAAGCGTTCTTGCCAATTCTCATACCCTTGAAGGCCGTTATGATGATGCCAGAACGGTTGATAAATATAATGATTATCCAACAGCACCCGAATAGCACTGGTGTATTGCTGCCACACAACGTTATAGAGATTTTTATTTTTGTCTAAGTCGATCAGCCGTTTTAAGAAGTTATCGAACAAGTCACTTTCTGAAATAGAAATATCGCCTAATTCATTGGCATAAGCGGCATTGAACGCAATCCATAAAAACACAAAGCGACCATCCAAATCTTCGCACTGCTCAGCACGGTTTAGCCAGCTTAACGCCCGATGAATACGTAAGGCAGAATTTTCTGGATGATTGTCACGCTCTTCGCGCTGACGTTCTTTTAAAACTTGGTATCCCAAAGACATAAGCTTTCCTTTTATGTATAAGCGCTCTTAAGCCAGTATTAAACACAGCTTGGCATACAAAGCCAAGGGCGGCTGGCCTAAGAGCGCCCTGCTTAGCTGTTTAGCTGCTTGTTGTTAACTACAAGAGTTAAAACAGACTTCCTTGGGCTTGCAAACCTATTTGAACGTTTCTGAAGCGCTTGAATTACTTGCTCATACAGCTCATTTAAAAGCTCTGGCGTTGCAAGCTCGGTTTGGTGCAGCCAGATACCTCCAGTAATTTCACCTTCTGCTGATTGAGTTGATTCAAAAAAAGCCACCTGAGCACCATCACCACGAGTAGACACTTTCATTCTGGCTGAACCAGGTACGGTAGAACCACTGTAAGCTTTATTTTGTGCGAATAATGGATACATTTTACTTCTCCTATTTAGCTTGTTGTGCAATACGCAAGGCCAAGCAATTTGGATTAAATCCGCCTTTTTTATTAGAAACGACTTTCCAATAATTTATTTATAACCTTCTGTATCTTCCGGTTAACCTCTATCATGATGGCGGCCACCTTCGAGTTAACCCTATAAAACTCACTCGGCACTAAAGCACCTGCAAAGGGTTGATTAACCGCCACCACAAATCCCATGTCTTCAAATAGTGAAACGGCTAAGTCACGAAGTTCTGGTGAAGTATGAAAAGCATCTGTACCAATACAAATTTCTGCACGAGATGGACCCTGTTCATCTTCATAAGGCAAAGGCTGTGAAGGAAAGCTATGGCAGTCAATCACCAGTGCTTGCCCTCTATGGTTAAGCATGGACTGCACTGCATTCGTTAATTGCTGATGATGCGGCTGATAAAACTCATCGATAAGAGCTTTTCTTTCTTCAACACTGGGTGGGTTTCGCAAAACTTCGTTGTGGGATGTACGCGTATAAATAACACCCATGCCTTTAGCGAACATGGGCTCTAAGGCATCGTCTTCAAAGCGCTCTGGGTCAAGCAGTAAACGACTGATAGGAAAACGCACGGACGAGCTAAAAGAAGAGTCAACATCGAAAAGTTCATCCGTAAACCAATCGGTCATGCGCAGCTGCTCTAACTGCAGCTCGTCATCACTTAACAAAATACTGTCGCGCCAGTGGGCTGGCACTAAGACTGAACTGTGAGGAATATGCAAAACCGCTACTTTCTTAATAGTTGCATACACTTGCTCAACGTATTGGGTATTTAAACCATATAAATACATGGCCTCTAATAATAGTCGCACATATTCTGGGTTTTCAGGCAAGCTGTTTTCTGCAGACTCTGGAGCGATATAACAGAACACCTCTATATTCTGCCCATTGGAAAGCAACTCTACGGTAACGGTTTGTCGCTGATAGCTGGCAATGTCGTCATAACCGTAAAGTGTCGCTAGTTCGGCTTCTGTTAGCGAATAAACAACACCATCAGCAAAGCCACCGAGTTTGGGAACTAAAGTACTGTCGTTTTTAAGGCTTAGCTGCCAATCATGTATACGCGCAGCACGAGGGTTTTTTGGGGAGGTATGACGCTGTTTTAACAAATCGTCATTAAGATAATAACTATAAAAAAATACGTCTGTAGTAGACATAATACACTCCAAGAATGAGCGCCCGATTTAGACAATTGTTTAACGTCGCAGCAAGTTGGGCTAAATGGCGACTGAAATCACCTTACCTAAAAAGAGTGGCATTGCCAATAAAATACTAAGCAAGAAACTCCAAAAACGAACTCCTGCTTGAGAAAAATCGATGATAACTCTAAACAAAGTGAATATATCTAAATAGGCTTTGACAGCACTCTGGTAATACGTATAATGCGACTCTCTTTAAGGCCAGACCCTTAAAGATTTTGTCGCGGGATGGAGCAGTCCGGTAGCTCGTTGGGCTCATAACCCAAAGGTCGTAGGTTCAAATCCTGCTCCCGCAACCAAAATTCTTAAAAGCCTTGATGCATCTAGCTTCAAGGCTTTTTTTATGTCTATAATTTTTGCAGAAAATATCTCAAAAATGACCTTAAGGCTGCTTAATATCTATTATCACTTTCACATCACCCTAAGGTCATAATGTCAGTTTTTTTTGTTTTTAGACCAAGTTATTCGTAAATTTAACTGATTAAAAAACATACTAATATTGGCTAAAAACAAGGATGTGACGTTTTCTGTGACAGATGTGAGTAGTAAAGGTGCTTTTGAGGGAAAGCTGCATGTTGCAACTTTTATGTAGCACTTGGATAAGGAAATAGTGAAAACACTATTTCCTTTACAATTTCGAGCGGTAAAATAGTTCGCTCTGCACAATCTACTGGAAGCGATCTTTTTAAATTTACCTGTTTAAGCGGCAGCAAATCTAGAGCCACTAACTATGACTCAACAACGCAAATATCATCTTCGAGAATTGATCCGCTTTCCTAGGGTCGCTCAGTAGCTGCATCATTTGGTTTTGGTGTGCGTCGCTGCTGCTTAAAATCGCATCGTCTACGGCTTTAGGAAAGTCGCCTAACATTGCTTGTTCTGGTGTGTTGTTGGCTACTTGGTGCATGACCTTTGTATTTTCTTTTATCTTGTCACG
>SMEQ01000317.1_pt1 | contig 15500 bp, 13 predicted proteins | sample 2456281 | NCBI WGS metagenome assembly SMEQ01 (sample SAMN10132596, study PRJNA489261) | soil metagenome | isolation source: day1 antibiotic-loamy sand soil ammended with raw manure from dairy cow... | place: USA | collected 2015-04-01
ATAGTTCTGTAATTGAGTGTGATAATTATAACTTAACATCGATGTGTTGTAATCATGCAAAGATAATCAAATAGTCAGAAATAGATGCCGTTTTGTGATAAAATGTAATTAATTGCGCTCTTTTAGTTGGATTTAATGTAAAAAAGTGGAGGTTTACTTCTGGTAAACATATTGTGAATCAAAACACCATATTAGTTTGGGCTTACTTTCCTGTTTTTATATAATCAAAATTTTTCTTCATCTCCAACACAATATCAGTATGGGTGTTTGCTACATTGCTCTTTTGATTAATAGTTTTTAAATTAACATTTCTACTATTGCAGAGATGTTTCATCTTCTTCTAAACTCCGAACAAACTACGGCCGTAGCTACAGCAACGTTTAAAGATTCAGAAGTAGCGCTGTTGTTAGAGAAGCTTGGTATATAAAGTCGGTGAGTGATGAGCTTTTCTATTTCGGCACGTATTCCCTTACCCTCATTTCCCATCACAATAAAGCCTTCGGACTTAAGCGTCTCTGTGTAGATGTTTTCTCCGTTTAGAAAAGTACCATAAACAGGCAGATTGCTATATTGAGTAATTAGTTGAGGGATGCTTGCATAGTGAATATTTACCCTAGATAGTGCTCCCATAGTTGCTTGCACTGTTTTTGTGTTGTACACATCAACAGTATCAAGGCTACAGATAATATTCTCTTGCACACCGTCGAGCATCAAGGTTAACTTATGTGTAAAGTCAATATGAGATAAATCTTGCTGAGATTGATAAAACACAGCAATAGCATCGGGTGGAGTGGCGAGGTGCGATGCTTTCTTTATTTCGTGGCGTGTAGTAATAATTGTCTCTTCGGCTTCAATATTTGGTATGTCATCTTTTATCTCTTCTGCCACTACAAGGAGTTGACAAGCTAAGTGAGGCATTAGATCTAAGATTAGTTTTGCGCCTTCTGCCACAAAAGTGTTGTGTTGGCTTCTATACTTTTTATGCTTAAGAGATTGTATATATTTTATCTTGTTTTTGCTTAATGACATAGTGTTATTTGTTACTGCTTAATTTAATAAAAACAAAGTTATACAATTTGATGAGTCTTTTCATATATAGATTTCGTTCTTTTTGCTATAAATCACTATCTTTGTAAATGATGTGGGTTTTTATACTCACACAACATATTTATTGAAAGATAATTTAGAAGTAAATCTCAAAAAAATATATACAATATTATGAATGATATTAATCTAATGAAGAAAGCTGCCGACAATATTCGCATACTGTCTGCATCAATGGTAGAAAAAGCTAAATCGGGTCATCCAGGCGGAGCAATGGGTGCAGCAGATTTTATTAATGTTCTGTTTTCAGAATTTATAGAGTACGACCCCGATAATGCTAATTGGGAGTCTCGCGACAGGTTCTTTCTAGACCCTGGTCATATGTCGCCAATGCTCTACTCGGTATTGTGCATGAGTGGCAAATTCTCATTAGATGACTTAAAAGAGTTTCGTCAGTGGGGTAGTGTTACACCAGGTCATCCAGAGATTGATGTGATGCGTGGTATAGAAAACACCTCGGGCCCATTAGGACAAGGACATACCTACGGAGTAGGAGCTGCTATTGCTGCTAAGTTTTTGAAACATCGTTTGGGTGAAAGCATGAACCAAACTATCTATTCATTTATTTCTGATGGTGGTATTCAAGAAGAGATATCGCAAGGTGCAGGTAGAATTGCTGGTCACTTGGGCTTAGACAACCTAATTATGTTTTACGACTCTAATGATGTGCAGTTATCGACTATGGTAGATGCTGTAACAAGTGAAGATGTGGTAAAGAAATATGAAGCGTGGAACTGGCGTGTTATATCGATTGATGGTAACGACGCCGATGTAATACGCGAAGCACTAAAAGCTGCTAAGGCCGAGAAAGAGAAGCCAACACTTATAATAGGGAAAACTATTATGGGCAAAGGGGCTCTTACTAAAGAAAATGAGTTGTTTGAAGGACAGGTATCTATGCATGGACAACCTTTAACGGCTGCTGGAGGATGTATAATTAATACTATTGAAGCAATGGGTGGAAACAATGACGATCCGTTTGTTATATTCCCCGAAGTAGAAGAATTATACAAGAACCGTCAAGAAGAGCTAAGAAAAATAGTTGCTGAGAAAAAAGGAGTAGCTGTAAAATGGGCAAAAGAGAACCCTGAACTAGCTGATAAGAAGAAAAAATGGTTCAACCGTGAGTTACCAGCTATCAACTGGGAAGAGATACAACAAAAAGCTAATCAAGCAACACGTGCAGCTTCTGCCAACGTGCTTTCTGTGCTAGCAGAAAATGTGGAGAATATGATTGTTGGCTCGGCCGACCTTTCAAACTCTGATAAAACCGATGGTTTCCTTAAGAAAACAACAGAGCTACAACATAATGATTTTTCTGGAGCATTTCTTCAAGCGGGTGTTTCTGAATTAACATTGGCTGCTTTGTGTGTAGGAATGAGTTTGCATGGTGGTGTGATTCCTGCATGTGGAACATTCTTTGTGTTCTCGGATTATATGAAACCTGTAATACGTGTTGCGGCACTGATGGAGCAACCTGTTATCTTTATCTGGACACACGATGCATTTAGAGTGGGCGAGGATGGACCAACTCATCAACCAGTAGAGCACGAAGCTCAAATAAGATTGTTGGAGAAACTTCAAAACCATAGTGGAAACAATTCAATGCTTGTACTGCGTCCAGCGGATGTGAACGAAGCAACTGTTGCATGGAAACTGGCATTCGAAAACGACAAAACTCCTACAGGATTGATTTTCTCTAGACAAAATATAACCGATCTTCCTGCAAAGGAGAGTCGTTACAACGAAGCATTGCAAGCTGCAAAAGGAGCTTATATTGTACAAGATGACACAGATTACGATGTTATTCTACTAGCTTCTGGATCTGAGGTTTCAACTTTAGTAGAAGGTGCTAAGTTGCTCAACGCAGACGGCATTAAAACACGTATCTTATCTGTACCTTCCGAAGGATTATTTAGATCGCAAAGCAAAGAGTATCAGCAAACAATATTACCATCAGGTAAAAAGGTGTTTGGTCTTACTGCTGGTCTTCCGGTAACCCTTGAAGGTCTTGTAGGTAGCGATGGTGCTGTGTGGGGAATGAATTCTTTTGGATATTCTGCTCCATATACTGTGCTAGACGAGAAAATGGGCTTTACAGACAAGAATGTATATAAACAAGTAAAAGATTTTTTAAATGAAAAACGATAATATGTCTTTGTTTGGTGAATCGGAAAAGCCAATAGGTTTGGCTTCAGACCATGCAGGATTGGAGGCCAAGAATTTCATTATCTCTCAATTGGAAGAGAAGGCTATACCTTATATCGATTTTGGTGCTTATGGTACTGAATCGGTTGACTATCCTGACTTTGCGCATCAATTGGCCAAAGCTGTGGAGGCTGATGAGTGTTATCCCGGAATTGCTATATGTGGTTCGGGCAACGGCATAAATATGACTGTAAACAAACATCAGAAGATAAGAGCGGCGCTTTGCTGGAACAAAGAGATTGCACAATTGGCGCGAGCGCACAACGATGCTAATATACTCTCTTTGCCAGGAAGATTTTTGGAAGAGGAGGAAATTTACGAAATTCTGGTTGCTTTCTTAAACACTCCTTTTGAGGGTGGTAGACATAAGCGAAGAACAGAAAAGATTCCTTGCAAAAGCGAGTAGTAAAACTTAAAGAGTAAGGGAGCCCTCCCCCTCGTTTTTAACGAGGGGGTAATGGTTATTTGTTTATAACAAATATAACTCAATCGCATTGTAAATGCTAAACTATTAAACTCCTTGTTATGTAGGAGCTAGAGTTACTAGCAATTTGCTAGATGTACAATCCCTCTTACTTTCTTTATATTAAATTATAAACCGACGAGCTAAAGTATCAACCATTGCGGAAAAACAAAAGAAAGAAGAAACAAACTACACTTATCTTACTTGTTTCGTTGATATTATTCTCGTCGGTTTTTTTAATAGTTATAGACGCTATAAAAAAAACTAGCCGAGATAAGTTTCACTCTTTTTACGACAATAAGTATAGTCATAAGTATTTGGTTAGAGGTGTAGATATTTCTCACCACAACGGCACTGTCAATTGGACACAATTGAAAAATGAGGGCGTTGCATTTGCTTATATCAAAGCAACAGAAGGAACAACCCATACAGATAGTAAATATAAAGATAACTATCCGAAGGCTAAAAACAGTGATATAAAGGTAGGTACTTATCATTTCTATACGTTTGCTTTGGATGGCGAGGAGCAAGCAAATCATTTTATTCGTCATGCAAAAGTTGATAATAACGATCTTATTCCTGTAATAGATGTAGAGCATTCGCCCTACAATATATATAGTAGGGATAAGAAGTATCAAAAAGTAGTAATTGATGAGTTGAAGAAAATGGAGCAAGTGATGTACGGCCATTATGGTGTTCATCCAATTATCTATACTAATAAAAATTGCTATGCACTTTATGTGAAAGATCATTTGCCCAATAATCTTATTTGGATGAGCGACTTGCACAATGAGCCCAGTATAGAGGACAATGAGTGGATTATTTGGCAGTTTTCGCACACAGGGAGATTAAATGGGGTGAAGGGGGATATCGACTTGAACTATTTTAGGTATTCTTATAGGCAGTTTAATCAATTGACAATTGATAATTGACAGTTTCTTTGCAAAGATTGAGAGATAAGTACGAGAAATGGAGAAATATATTGTCATTTTGAGCAACGCGAAAAATCTGTTTCACTGTTCAGCTATGATTAAACAGATGCCTCACTGCGTTGAGCATGACAATCATTTTTAACTAGATTACTAACATGCGTTAGCACCAACAAGAATAAATTTAAAAGTTTTACAGAGTAAACAATGAAACAAAGAACAGTATTTCTATCATACGCACTTATAATGCTTTTGGCTATTGGTTTTATAGGCACAAGCTGCGAGAGCTACAGCTTCGACTTTGATGATACTCCTCAGGGTAACATAGATGCGCTTTGGACAATACTTGATGAGAATTATTGTTACTTTGATTACAAAGAAATAAATTGGGATAGCATTGGCACTTCTTATAGAGCGCGCGTAACGCCAAATATGAGCAAAGATGCCTTGTTTGACCTAATGGCGCAAATGCTTTCTGAGCTAAAAGATGGACACGTAAACCTTATTGCTACACACGATATATCGCGCTACTGGAGTTGGAAAGAGGATTATCCGTCGAATTTTAATATTAATATCATAGACGAATATCTATCTACCGATTATGCTTCTGCAAGTAGCATGAAGTACAAGATATTGGAAGATAATGTGGGCTATATCTATTATGGAAGCTTTTCGAGCCCTGTTTCAAACAGTGGATTGAGTCAGATACTGAATCGAATGGCTATTTGCAATGGAATTATTATTGATGTGAGAGACAATGGCGGAGGTAGCTTGGTAAATGTAGAGCGCATTGCTAGTCGTTTTTTCAACGAACGTACACTTGTTGGTTATATATCACACAAAGTAGGACCAAGACACAACGATTTCTCCGATTTATTTCCAAAATACCTAGATAGCTCAAATAGTATTCGCTATCAAAAACCTGTTTATATTCTCACCAATAGAGGCTGCTATAGCGCTACAAACGAATTTGTGAGTACAATGAAACATGCACACAATGCAATTATTGTGGGCGACAGAACGGGTGGAGGAGGGGGATTGCCCTTTTCATCGGAATTGCCCAATGGTTGGTCGGTGCGTTTTTCAGCATCGCCTACATTTAATGCACAAAAAGAACACATCGAATTTGGTGTAGAGCCTGATGTGAGATTGGAGATGACACCTACCGATATAAATAGAATGAGGGATACTTATATTGAGTATGTGAGGTGGAGAATAAAGAGCTCTTTATAAGACTTATTTGTATAGTAGACATTTAGTGATATCATAACAGTGAGTATTATGCAGAAAACAATATTTATAATTTTTATTAGTGTTCTATCGCACTCCATTGTCATTGGACAAACAGATAGTATTGCGCAAAAAAAAATCTATCTGGTATTAGACAGAAATTCGCCTAATGTAGAATTTACAGAAATGAAGAAGAAAAATGATCTTCCTTCTGATTGGCATTACCTTTTAAATACTAACATAAAAGAAGACTTTATTTACCAAATAACCTTCACTAATATCTGTGCTCCCCTTTTAAACAGATTTGATGTAAGGAAAAAAGTGCCTATTTCGTTTATAGATAGTATCGCCTATATGGATGAAAAACAGATAAGAGAAGCCTATTATATAGATGAGCATGAATTTCATTGGGAAAAAATTGAAAACAAAAAGATATACCTGATAGATATAGGAACCCTTCAGAATGATTCATTAATGATGTATGAAGTAGGTGTGCGTTTTTATGGGTTTCTTGAATAAAATAATTGAAAATATAATATCATGAATAAAAGAGTAAAGTTTATCCCTTGGGTGGGAAGTGAATATGCACAAGGCATAAATGGGAAAAGAGTGATGGTATTGGGCGAAAGTCACTACTGTGCGGACGAAAGCGATGCTGTGCCACAATTAACCATCAATATTATCCACCATATACTAAACCCTAATAATGAACATGAAGGTTTTATGAATACCTACACCAAATTTGGACGTGCATTAGCAGGTAAAGAACAATATGACAAGGATAGAGAGGCTATGTGGAACAGCGTTGTTTTCTACAACTTTGTGCAAGTACCTATATCTGAAGCAAGAAAAGCACCTGAGAAACAAGACTTTGTTGCTGCTGAATCTCCGTTTTTCACCGTGTTGGAGCAATACAGGCCCGACTGTGTAATTGTGTGGGGAAGTAGACTCTATAATAACCTGCCTCGCAAAGGATATCAAACAGAAGATTTAGTGTTGAGTGATGGTAAAAGTATTGAAACTTGGGCTTACAAACTCGCAAGTGGACATATTGTATACCTCTTGCCAATAACACATCCATCTGCAGCATTTACACCAGAATATTGGAACGAAGCAATAAATAAATTTATTGAAAGATAAAGAAGGTTTAGGATTAACTGTAAAATAGTGTGTGTTTAAATCTTCCTATCTCAATGCGGGTGAGTTATTTGACTTGTGTTTGTCTTTGATAAGTGCATATTTCTTTACGTGAAATTTATATTACATTTTAGGGAGAGCGTTGAGGTGAAAATTGCAACTGTATTCGTGTTAAAAGTTGCTAATGACATTACTATATACAGACTGCAATCACGACCAGTTTTACAGTTTTGCAATCAACCCTAAGCTTCAATCTTCTTGAAAATACTACTTTTGTTTCTAATTGAGGAGTTTTATCTGCCACTCCTATTTCTTTCATGACAACAGAAGTGATAATTCGTAAATAATAGACTATGGTTTTTTACAATTCACTTGAAAATGCTGCATAAATAAGTCAAATATAAAATCCACCGCAGTAGATTTGACAAATACCTCATGAAAGTGGAATCTATCATGGTAGAAATGTTTAGAAAAGAATAAATGGCGCTTTTTATTGCGGAATATCGTCTATTTATGCCCTAAAAGAAGTATTTGCAGAATAAAAAGAGCAAAAGTTGAGATGAGCGAAAAGTTCTACCTAGCGAAAAGGAGTTTTTTGAGGAGAATGACAAATAAAAACCACAAGAAATGAAGAAAAGTGTCTTAAATGGCGAAAGAAACTTGGTGTAAAAGAGTTTTATCTTTCGCCAAACAAATCTACCGTGGTAGATGCAAGTTTTACGAGATATTGAGATTTCTACCGTGGTAGATTTTAGTTGCAAGATATTTGCTTTAGTCTGCTAAATATAATCATTGCAAATTAAACAAATGTTTACAATTGGAAGGTAGAAATAGAGTTGTGGGGTTGGAGTAACTATCGGTTTAGATAACATGGGGGTAATTATATAAACACCTCAAAACTCTCTACTATGGTAAAGATTCAGGCTATGAATTGATGAGGTGGAAACGATTTAATTTTATAAGGCATTATACAGTCCTAAAGAAAACAGATGCTTTTGCTTCTGATCTAACGTATATACTTATAAACAAAAAAGTTACATGCTGTACCCTATACTCCACTCAATATAATCGGCAGTATTAAAGCCCTTGGCTTTGATGGCAATGCCTGCAAAAGCATTTTTGTGAACATAGAATCGAAGGCCTAGTCGTTGAGAAATATCGTTGCTTAAGTAGAGTCTGTTGTTGTTAAACAACTCATAACCAATTCCAGCTTGCACAGCAAGGCGATTTGCTCTGAACTGACCAATAACTGAAACTGCAGAAAAGAACTGTTTTTTCTTTGATGCCAATTCTACATAATCCCCATCAACTGTAAGATTTCTGTTTTGGTCTATACCTAAGTCTATACCCATGCCATATTTAAATTTAGATCCTGCTGGCTTTAAATACTCTAAAGAGATATTGACGAGCGACACCATATGTTCATTGATAGTTGAGGTGTGCTTTACCGATCTTTTTCCAGAGGCAAGAATAATGTTTAGCTCGTCTTTTTGTTCTACTTTTTGAATTTTCAGTTGATCTCTTGGAGTCACGTCTTTTACAATTAGATTATAGCGTAGCCCAACAAAAGGTGCAAAAAGATTGATACCTGCATTAGGGAATCTCATGGCTCCATTCGAAAAGTGGGTAACTCTAACCCCTGCATCTAAGCTAACTCTCTTGCTAAGATAGCGCACATACTTTATTTTCCCATCTATATATGCATTTCTATAAGAACCTATAGCTACATTAAATGGATTGTCTGCTACGTCATAAGGCTTCCAATTGTGGCTTAAACCAAAACTAAATTCATAATCGAATGACGACTTTCCTTTTCTAGCAAATGGAGCTCCAAAAAAGAAATAGAGTGCTGCAGGGTATCCAATTTCATCTTCGTTTGAAAATACAATACTGTGAATACCTATACCATAGTAAGGTAAGTTGTGAGCATGATGCCATGCTTTATCTCCTGTTGTTTGCCAACCAATACGTAGGTCTGTAGCAGAAAAATCATTTATGGGTGTTTCTTCTCTATTATCTCCCTTTACAAAATCATTTGATTGTAAGACTATCCCTTGCGTAGCATGTGTTTCGAAGTATAAACCTGAATTACGATGTTTTTGCGCAAAGCTTGATAGAGCAATGGAAAGCATAATAGATATAACTATCAAGTTTCTCATTAATTTATTCTTAGTGATATTAAAAAAAGAGTTCGATTAATATTTAGGTTAATACTAATCGAACTCAGAGTTATAAAGTGATTACTTTCTAAATACTTTTCTCTACATTCCACACAAAGGCACGCAGCCCTAGAGCAGGAGTTTTCTCATCTAGTTTTTTCAAAAACTCAAGCAGTGGGTCCACTTGATGGTCTTCTACCACAGTAATAATAGCATTGTTAAGTGCTGGCCATGCTTTCGACCCATAGTGTGGATCACCTGTTTTAGTGCCCCTACCTGTGAGCGGCTTCCACGATGTGAAGCCACGAATATTAAGGTGGGTCATCTCTTCGGTAATTCTATAATAGTGTGCTTGATTGCACGTAATAAATATTGATTTCATAAATTTTTATTTTTATCAATTACAATTGTCTCTTTTATACTCTGCCTTTAGCATATAAAGGATATATTTTCTTATGCTTTCTTCTTGTATTCAAAACACCTCTCATTGCAAATATTGCATACAATGTTGGTACAATTACAAGCGTAAGAACAGTTGAAAGAACTAAACCTCCAATAACACTAATACCCATCGTTTGCCAAAACTCTGAACCTTGACCCAGCGCTAATGCTAGTGGCAACATACCCAATCCGGTAGTCCCTGCTGTCATTAATATAGGACGTAGTCTTGAACGACCCGCATCTATAACTGAGTAGGTAATAGATAAACCTCTATCTCTGTTTACATTAATATACTCAATAAGAATAATACCATTCTTCACAACAATACCAATCAACATAATTCCACCAATTATACCCATCACATTAAGCGGATGTCCAAACATCAGCAGACTTAATACCGAACCTGTAAATGAGAATGGAATAGAAATCATAATAATCATTGGATATGTAAACGACTCAAACTGACTGGCCATTACAATATAAACAAGAATTACCGAAATCATAAGGAGTATAAACAGGTCGGCAAATGCATCTTGCTGATCTTCATAAGTACCAGCCAGCTCAACATCTACTCCTGCAGGCAATGTTATATTGTTAAGCTCTCTATTTACATCGTTCACAATTTCACTTAATGCACGTTGGTAAATACTTCCAGTAACAGTAACAACACGTTGTCTGTTTTGTCTCTCAATTTCGGGTAGAGATGAGGTTGAGTGTACTGTTCCAATTTCTTTCACTCGCAAGGGTTCACCTGTTGGAGTGTATAGAAGAATGTTTTCAATATCCTCTGCAGACTGGCGATACTCTTCATCATATCTTACACGAATGTCATACTCATAACCTCTTTCACGGAATTGTGAAACAACAGTTCCATTAATTCTATTTCTGATAAAGCTAGAGGCTGTGGCAACATTTAATCCATTCTGGGCCAATTTCTCTCTATCGAATGATACACTGTACTCTTGACGGAAGTCGGGACGACTAATTTTAACGTCTCTCAATCCTTCAATTTCTGACAGTTTATCCCTTATTTCATTAGCTACTTCATCAGTTTCTAAAAGGTCGTATCCAAAAATATTCAATTCCACATTAGAACCACCTCCCATGCCTCCACCACCGCTACCTCCTGCATCAACCTGGTATTCATGTAACTCAGGTATCAAAGCTAGTTCGCTACGTATCTCATCCGATATTTGGAAAATATCTTTAGAACGAGTGTGTGGCTTACCTGCATTTATATTAAAAGTCATAAGATTATCGGCGTTTTCGCTCAATCCTGCAAATGATGATCCACTAGCAGTACCCACATCAAATGACATTCTTTCAAGCTCAGGAAATTTTTCTTGCAACATTTCAGTAATCTCCAATCCCATCTCACGTGAAACTTCCATTCGTGTTCCTGCAGGCATTCTAATGCTCATAGAAATCATATCATTATCTGAAGCTGGGAAAAACTCAGTTTGAATGAATTGGAAAGACAGAATAATTGTTATTAATAAAATTCCAAACGAACCAATTACTGTAAGTGTACGATGACCAACAGCCCATTCTAAAATCCTGGCATAAAAGTTATCTAGCTTTCCTAACCATCCTAAAACGGGTTTGTGTAATTTGTCAAACCACGTTACTTTTTCACTACTATCTTTTCTCATCATCTTACTTGCCAACATTGGTGTAAGTGTAAGTGCTGATGCAGTTGACACAACAATAATAACTGATATCATCCAACCTAATTGTTGAAACAGTACTCCAGCTAAACCTGTAATAAGTGTCATTGGTAAGAACACAGCAAGAATGGTTAGTGATGATGCAATAACAGATAGAGACACCTCTCCTGTAGCGTGAATAGCTGCTTGCTTTGGTTCACTTCCTTGTTCTAAGTGCGATGTAATGTTCTCTAATACCACAATAGCGTCGTCCACAACTAATCCAATAGCAATAGAAAGCGCTGATAGGGATATAATGTTTAGTGTATTGTTAGTAGCCATTAAATAAAAGAACGATGCAATAAGCGATATCGGAATAGTGAGCAGAATAATAAATGTTGCTCGCCATTTACCTAAGAAAAAGAGAACTACAAATGCAACAATTATCAACGCTAAGCCAATAGTTTGAACTAAACTATTAATTGAACTTTCAATCGACTCGGATGTGTCAATAATAACATCTAACTGAATATCATCAGGTAAAGTTTCCTGAATTTTAAGCATCTCTTTTCTTACTGTATTAGCAATACGTACTGTATTTGCTCCCGATTGCTTTTGAACAGCAATCATTGCACCTTTTTGACCATTTACCCATGACTCTTGAACGTTTGTCTCAATAGTGTCACTCAATGTAGCCACATCGCTCAAATAAATGTTTTGTCCGTTTTGTGAAGAAACAACAATGTTTCTCATATCGTCACTTTCATCAAACTCACCGTCTAAGCGTAGTGAGAAAGTTTGACTACCCACATTCATCGTACCACCCGGAACATTTACGTTTTCTTGTTGTATTGCTGCAGCAATCTGCTCAATAGTCAACATATAACTCTCTAACTTCTCGGGTATAGCATTTACCTGAATTTCTCTTTTTGGAGCACCGGCAATAATTACAGTACCTACTCCGTCAATTCGTTGCAAAGGGTTTGCTACCTCTTCGTCAAGAATTTTCTCAAGAGCGTTTAAACTTTCTTTTGCTGTAACCGAGTAAAAAATAACCGGTATCATATCAGTACTAAACTTAAATATAATAGGGTTGTCAGATCCATCGGGTAGAGCTCCTTTAACAAGCTCAAGTTTGTCGCGTATATCACTTGCCGATTCGTCAATGTTACCTCCATACTCAAATTCAAGCGTAATGATAGACATATTATCTTGCGATTTCGAGGTCAATTTCTTTAACCCCTCCACAGCATTTAAAGCATTCTCTAGAGGTTCGGTTATATTTGTTTCAATATCGCTAGAACTTGCTCCAGCATACGAAGTCATAACTGTTAATTGAGTTGTCTCAATCTCAGGTAGCAAGTCTATTGCTAATCGTGAATAGGCAAAAAGACCCAATAATACAATGGCCACAAAGACTAAAATTGTAGTAATTGGTTTCTTTACCGCTGATTCATATATTTTCATATTATCTTTTTTATTTTTTTAGTTGTGTTAATAGCTTCCTTGTAGCAAAGTTTTTACTCAACTACTTCTACTTCTTGATTATCAGATAATCTAGATGCACCAGCTACAACTATTTCGTCACCGGCTTCAACACCCGAAACAACCTCGTAACTTGATCCTAAATGTTGGCCGATATTAATTACTTTTTTCTTTGCAACACCATCTATAATCACAAAAACATGTCTGTCGTTACTTCCTGTTTGTTTCATTACTGAAGCATCGGGAACCAGAATTCCTTCGTTTGTTCCAAGATTAATGTTTACACGAGCGAACATTCCCGGACGAATACGTGAATCAGAGTTTGGAATATTAATCTCTACTGGAAATGTATGCGACGCCTGATTAATAGTAGGATGTACTAAAGCTACCTTTCCTGTAAACTCTTCGTCTGGATATACATTCACAGACACTTTAACTTCCATTCCTTTTGTTATTTTAGTATACAAATCTTCAGATGCATGAATAAGTAGTTTCACAGGATTGAAATCTTCTATTTGTAATATGTGCATTCCTGCAGGCATATCACCCGAATCGTAATTTCTTTGTGTTACCACACCATTAATAGGACTTCTTAAAGTTGTGTTCTCAGACAAATTGCTTGCGTTACTTTTAGCAACATCTAATTGCACTTCAAGTTGTTCTATTTGCTGCTTTGAAATTCCGCCCACTTCATACAACTCTTTATAACGTTGTAAATCGCGCTCCAAATTTGCTATTTGAATATCAGTTTGAGATAAATTTGTTTTGTCTAATTCTACCAAAACTTGTCCTTTTCTTACTCTATCGCCAACCTCTACATATATTTTACGTATTCGTGCAGGCATTGCAGGCGATATTTTGTTTACAACATCAGACTCAACGGTAGCTGTGTATACGTTTGTCAATGGAATATCTCTCTTAACAGCTGTTTCTACTTTTACCAGTGGTTTTGCAACTTCAGTTTTCTCTTCTTCCTTAGCTCCACACGAAAAAAGCAGCGCTGCTCCTAAAAGCAAAACTATGTGTGATAAATTTATACCTTTCATAAGTGTTTTATTTTATTTCTTGTTTTATTCTTATTCTTTTTTGTTCTTATATCTATTTCTAAAATACAGGTTCATCTGCACCTAATACTTTTTCAAGTTCCGATTTAGCAGACATATAGTCGTAAATTGCATTGTTGTATTGCAAACCTGTATTAGTTAGTCCAAGTGCTGCTTGATTCACATCAACAATAGTTCCCATTCCTGTTTCGTATCTTTTTACAGCAATCTCATATCCTTTTTCTGCTTGTTTTCTAGCAGTTTTCAAAGAGTTTACTTGCTCAATGCTTTTAGCTATTTGATTTATTTGGTTTTGCAACATCAGTTTTATTTGACGCTCTGCATCTTTACGTTGCATTTCTACCTGATTTACTGTTAACTTTGCCTCTTTTCTATCGTAATGTTTCTTTCCACCATCGAATATTGGAATAGCCAATGTAATTCCAGCAGTAGCATAGGGATCCCATCTGTAATCGCTAAACTTGAAGTCGTTGTTTTGACTCATATATTGATAGCTTAAATTAGCAGTTAGAGTAGGAAGATATTGTGCAGTGCGCAACTCATATACTTTCTTTAGTTGCTCTATTTGTAAATCTATCTGACGTAAATCGCTGTTGTTTATTAAAGACAAGTCTGTATCTAATAAATCTGCATACATTCTATCTTCGTAATTTTCTAACGAACCTATTATACCTAATGGAACCTCTAGATCTATTCCCATCAATGCTTTCAATTGTAATATAGCAAGCTGCACAGCATTTTTTGTTTGCAGCATTTCAGGTATTATATTTTGTAGCCTCACACTTGCTGTAATTAGATCGTACTCGGCAACCAAACCTTTTTCAAATTTGTTTTGAATATCTCTTAGAACTTCCGATTCTGTATCGAATGTTTTTTTGTAAACATTGTATGAATCTTGTGCAAGCAGTGTACCATAAAAAGCTTTCTTTACCTGATTGGCTAACTCTATTTTTGAAGATCGTGATTGCTCAACCGCCAATTCTACATCGATACTTGTTAGTTGAATATTTTTCCATAAAGATGGTACAATAATTGGTAGGTTTACAACTACTCCGGCGGTCCACATGTTAGATCGTCCAAATTGGATACCTTCTGTAGACTCTTCTTCTGCTGGTTCTGAAGAACCACCAAGAACTTTTCCTAATACTTTCACAATCTCCATTTCTTCTGGAGTAAATTCAGATGGATCAATATCCATTCCCATTCCTGCACCAAAACCACCATCTAGATACATAGTTTGTTTCTTTATAGTGCGTGTGTATTGGCCTACAGCATCAATTTGTGGAAAAAGAGCAGCCTGAGTACTTTTCTTTGTGTACTCTTTTTTTTCAATTTCCATATTAGCCACTTTTATTGTAGGATTTTCGTTCAAGGCTATAGAGAGTGCTGTCTCAATATCTATAATTAAACTATCACCTACTGCTTTATCGGGTTCCGACTCGTTATTAGCTACGCTTATAGGCTCTTGAGCATACATTGTTGCTGAAAACAAGAACAGTCCTATCGATAAGGATATTGCTCGTATTGTTTTGTTAAGCTTTACTTTCATAATCATTTTATCTTGTTTTGGTTTTTTTTAAACGTTTATATCTGAATAATGTTTCGTTAGAAATGTATCTACAATTTCTATGCCA
>SMEQ01000296.1_pt1 | contig 15485 bp, 17 predicted proteins | sample 2456281 | NCBI WGS metagenome assembly SMEQ01 (sample SAMN10132596, study PRJNA489261) | soil metagenome | isolation source: day1 antibiotic-loamy sand soil ammended with raw manure from dairy cow... | place: USA | collected 2015-04-01
CCTGCACGGCACTGTGACAGCGGCTGATGTAATTGAAGTCCTGCCCTTTGACAACCAGCTCTGGAAGCTCAGCATCACAGGAGCCGAAGCGCGTGCCATGATTGAAGACGGCCTGGACGCTGTATTCGGACCCGGCGGCAGTACGGGACCTTATCCCTATGCAGGCGGCCTGCGCTGGCATGTTGACCGGCGCTCAACAACTCACGCTGTAAGCTGTAACGCTGTAAACCATCAAGCGCAAAAGGTTCATCTTCAAAAATTTCCAGTTGTGCTTGATCCAAGTGCACCTTAAGCCGTTCAGTGAAAAAGAACTGCACAGGATTGGCTAAAAAACGCTGCAACATCTCCGGCGTCATACTGCTACTGAGCTGGCAGTCTGCCAGCAAGCTGGGCGCTGCAGTGCTAGGCGCTTGGTGCAGTGCCGCCCACTCTGCGGCATAGGTAAACAGCTGATTGTCTGGCTTGCCGTTAAAGTAGTGCTGACTGAACGGCTGTAGCGGATGCACTGTGGTTAAGGCTTCTAGCAATGGCTGATCATCAGCTAAACGCCAGCCAGCGCTAAGGTGATCACGCAACTGCGCGACCAGCACCGACGGTGGCCGCTCGCTGTTATCACGCACGCTGCGCCCAATCCAACTGATATACAGCTTTTCGCGTGCCGAAAGCAAAGCTTCCAGCAATAAGTAACGGTCATCCTCACGCCGTGAGCGGTCGCCGGGGCGATAATCACTGCCCATCAAGTCAAAATCTAATGGCGCTTGCACGCGTGGATAATCGCCATCATTCATCCCCAGCAAGCAGACCATGCGAAATGGAATAGCGCGCATCGGCATCAAGGTACAAAAGTTGACTGAACCGGCTAAAAAGCGTTGGCTGAGGTGGTCGCTTTCTATATTGCTCAGCCACGCCTCACGGGCAACGGCCAGAGTTAAGGGCTCATCCAATTGCGCTTGCTCGCACAGTTCAAACCATTGCTCGCAACCAGCCTGCATGCGCTGCACTAAAACCTGTTCATCATCCGTTTCAACTAAGAAAAACTGCTCAAGTAACGCTAAAAAAATGCCGCGCCAGTCAGCATAATGCTGCGTGATGCTGAGTTGCTGATGCAGACGTTGCAAGGCATCAAGAAAATGCGTCAGCGGGCCAATTAAGGCTGCATCTAAACCGCCAATTTCATCATACGGCTGGATGCCCGCATAGGCATCGCTGTCACCCATGGCATAACCCAGCAGCATGCGTTGCAAACCAAAGTCCCAGGTGTTTTGCCCCAGATCTGCAGGTAGCCCGAAGTTCTCGCGGTGTTTGGCATTTAAGCCCCAGCGCACCCCTGCTCCGCTCAACCAGTGCTGCAATACCAGCAAATGCGTCTCTTCTATAGAGAAGCGCTGGCGCAAGGCTGGCACATCAAGAAAGCTCATGATGTCAGTAACGGTCAACCGTGACTCAGGCAGGTGCAGTAAATCTTGCACAGCAATCAACAAAGGCTCAGTGCCGCTCTCACCTTGATCTGACAGGGTGAATGGAATCTGACGCAGATCATCGCGAGCATGCTGGGCAAATACTGCTTGGATATGCGCTGCATAACTATCAATCTCAGGCAGCATAACAATGATATCGCGCGGTTTTAAACTTGGGTCGGCGTTAAAACAGGCCAACAACTGATCGTGTAGCACTTCCACTTCGCGCTGGGCGCTGTGGGTGACGTGAAAACGTAACGAGTCATCATTTTGCAAATTAACTGCGGGCCATTTGGCCTGGGTGTCAGCCAGGGGGCGCAAATGTAAAATGTCATTGTGCAACTGCTCGAGTACCGTGGCCGTTTTGCCATCCTCAAAGATATCAACGCGTTGCCCTTGGTTATTAAACTGCGCTTGGTAATGCTCAGGCTCATCGTATTGATCCAGCAGGCTAATATAGTCGCGCCCTTGTTTACCCCAAGCCGCTAATAAAGGATGAGCAAATTGGTGCAGTTGCTCGATGGATAAAACCTCAGGGAAGCCTGCTTTGCGGCTTTGTCGGCGGTACTCATGGCGTAATAATTGTTTATCTTCAACAATATCAGCCCAATGAAACTGACAAGGATTGTGCACGCAAAGCATGACTTGGCTAAAGCGACTGATCGCGGCTAAGGCTTCCACCATTTGCGCCGGCAGTGATGAAATACCAAAGACAATAATACGCCGAGGCAAGCCTGCTGGCGCCTGCTGCATCGTTTGCATGGCTTGAATAAAACGTGGATGGACCGCAGCACGGCTACTATGAATAGCCGCTTCACCAATATCTTCAATTAACAAACGCCACAACGCAGCTTGCCAGGCTACAGTTGATTGGCGCGCTTGGGCCTTCTCGATGCTAACTGACGGCTGGCCATCCAGTTGCCTTAATTGGTCATCACTCAGCGCCCAGTCCTTAAGCCAATCAGAGCGGTAGACTTGGTACTGATCAAACAAGTCAGCCAAACGCTCAGCCAGTTGATAGCGCTTGCGCAAGTCAGGATCATGCGCTAAAAACTGCTGCAAAGGCGCAAAGACTGGCTGCTCAATAACCTGCGGCAATAAGCGCATTAAACGCCACGTCAGCGGTGCTTTATCAAATGGCGAGTGTTGCGCAATGCTCTCAGTGCCCAGTACATGGCGATAAATTTGCCATAAAAATCGCGCAGGCAGGCTGATTTTCAAGCCTGCGGCAATTCCACAACCGCTATCGCTGGCTAAAGCAAGCTTTAACCACTGCGCAATACCGTTGCTCTGCACCAAGATATTTTCATTTTCAAGGGGCTGTAATGGATTGGTTTTCGTCCATTGCACGACTAAATCACGCAGTTCTTCCAAGTGGTTGCTATGCGCAACAATAAAGCCTGGCTGGGGTATCTGGGCGGCTGGCATACATCTATCCTGAATAAATATGTCCTAGTGTGCCAGTTTCATGCGACAAATGGTGACGTCTAAATTATGGGTTTACTGCGATACAATTAAACCGCAACACTTTACATTAATAGATTTTATCGACCAATGTCTAAATGACCCTGTGGTCATAAGCATGATCTAGTCTACCTGTCACAACACTAATAATTTGACCGACCTTGTCCGCATTTCGGAGAACTACAATAATGAAATTCAGTCCACTAGCACGTTCAATCAGTCTCGGCACTTTAGCCGTAGCGATGAGCCTCCCTATAGTTGCTCAAGCTGCTTTTATTGAAGACAGCAAAGCCAGCTTAGAGCTGCGCAACTTTTATATGAATCGTGATTTTCGCAGTGAAGGAGTAGCACAATCAAAAGCAGAAGAATGGGCACAAGGCTTCTTGCTGCGTTACGAATCAGGTTTTACTGAAGGTACAGTTGGCGTAGGTGTTGATGCGTATGGCTTCACGGGCTTTAAGCTTGATTCAGGCGGCGGTACTGCAGGCACGGGCTTACTCCTACCAAAAGATAATAAAGGTAAAGTACCAAGCAGCTATGGCGAGCTCGGCGCAACATTTAAAGCGCGCATATCTGAAACCACCTTAAAAGCGGGTACTTTGATGCCTAAGTTGCCAGTTGTGTCTTCTGGTGATGGTCGCTTGATTCCACAAACCTTCCAAGGTGTACAGTTAACTAGCTTGGATTTAAGCAATTTAACGCTTAACGCGGGTCAGTTGGAGCGTGATAATCAGCGTAACTCTACCAATAATGAGCCGATGAAAATCAGTACTCATGATAGCGCTAAGCGTGACAAAACTAAGTTCGCTAAAACTAGCGACATGGTCAGCAGTAAATTCAACTTTTTTAGTGGCTCTTACAAGTGGAATGACCAGCTAACTACCGGTTACCACTACGGCCAACTGGATGGTGTTTACAAGCAACACGTCGTTAACGGTGTTTTCACTTTGCCAATTGCAGAAGGTCAAGCATTAAAAGCTGACTTACGCTATGCGAAAACATCTGAAGATGAGAGCAGTGGTATTGATAACAAAGCTATTTCTGGAATGCTGACTTATACCTTAGGCTATAATAGCTTTGGTTTAGGCTACCAGAAAATGTCTGGTGACACTGGTTATGCGTACTTAGCTGTAACTGACCCGCATCTGGTTAACTATGTTCAGTACAGTAACTTTGCTGCCACTGATGAAAAGTCATGGCAAGTGCGTTATGACTACAACTTTGCCGGCCTCGGCATCCCAGGTTTAAGTCTAATGACCCGCTACCTCTCAGGTAGCGATATTTACATGGGCGCCGGCAAATCACGTGGCAGTGAGTGGGAGCGTGACACCGATATTGGCTACGTGTTCCAAGATGGAGCTCTGAAGAACCTTGGTGTTAAATGGCGTAATGCGACTGTGCGCTCAGATGTACATGGAAAAATTGACGAAAACCGTCTGATCGTAAGCTACACAATTCCGCTGCTGTAAGTTAAAGCTGCGCATATTGTGTTAAATAAACCCGCTCACAAGGCGGGTTTATTTTTATTAATATATTGTATGAAGCTGAACTGATTGCAGTTACATTGGGTCTACTGTAGTACATACCTTGAGTTTATTTTTGGAGTACACCGATCATGGCTAAAAAAAACACATCAGCAGACAGTCAGCAACTCATCACTGAGTTTAAAGCCTTGGTATCTGATACTGAGCAGTTATTGCAGCATTCTGCCGAGTTAACCGGTGAAAAAGCTGAAGAGTTACGTGGGCAAATCCATTCCAGTCTACAGCGTGCGCGTCAGGCCTTAGGTTCGACTGAGCAGGCACTTCTTGAACGTGGCAAAGAAGTGCTGCATGGCAGTGAAGAATATGTCCGCGAGCACCCACTGCAGTCCTTAGCGATTGGCGCTGGTGTTGGCTTTTTGTTAGGTCTTCTGGTGTCTAGGCGTTAATCATGTCTGAACACAATTTTTCAGATACAACGCGGCGCTTAGGCGCTGCGTCTCTGGATTTGCTCAGTGATCATGCTGAGCTGTTTGCTCTTGAGCTACAAGAACAAAAGCGCCACAGCAGCCAACAACTGATCTGGCTTGGTCTTAGCGCCGCCTGTGGCTTTATGCTGTTTTTGCTACTTAATGGTTTGCTGATTGTTTTGTTTTGGCATGCTTATCAGTACCTGTTGCTACTGGCCATGTCGGCGTTTTATGCTGCATTGGGACTGTTATGCATTTACCGCGTTAAGTCGGCCCAGCGTAATGCGCAAGCACCCTTTAGTGCGTCCCTGCAAGAACTTAAAAAAACTAAAGAGCAGCTTTTACCATGACAGCAAAGTCCAATAAAGATGATCCAATCGCATTGCGCAAACAGCTGATTCAGATGCGCATGGAGCTAAATCGACAAAAAGTACGCCATCAGGCATTGGTTTTAGTCGAACCTGTACAAAAAATGCGTGGTTATCAAAAACGCTTGTTGCAGGGGGCAAACCCACTGCTGCTTCTAGCAGGTGCGACACTGGCTAGCTTTTTTATAGCGCGCAAACGTAATTCAGTTAGCAGTTTGCTGTCTGCGGTACGCATCGCCTCCAGTCTGTTGCCTTTGTTTGTGGCGCCCGCTCGAGACGCTGACAGCGCTGCCACCCCAGCCGCGCAGTTTAAAAAACACACGACGCTGTAGTCGCGTCGATCTTGAATGCCTTAGTTGAGGGTGCACAGTGGATTGGCATCAATTATTAAACCGTGAGCGCTTAGGTAAAACCTCAGCTAGCTCCGAAGAGATTGGGCGCAGCCCTTTTCACAAAGATCACGACCGCATTATTTTTTCAGGCGCATTTCGTCGCCTTGGCCGCAAAACCCAAGTCCATCCTGTCTCCAGTAACGACCACATTCACACACGTTTAACCCACTCACTCGAAGTCAGCTGCGTTGGCCGCTCATTGGCCATGCGCGTGGCTGAGATGATTCGTCCTGCACTGCCTGATTGGTGTGAGCCCAGTGACCTGGGGATGATTGTGCAATCAGCCTGCCTCGCCCATGATATCGGCAACCCGCCTTTTGGTCACTCAGGTGAAGATGCGATTCGACATTGGTTTGAACAGGCAGCAAAGAACGGCTGGCTCGATAGTATGAGCGAAGCGCAGCGTGCAGACTTTCTAAATTTTGAAGGGAATGCACAAGGCTTTCGGGTACTGACGCAATTGGAATACCATCAGTTTGATGGTGGGATGCGCTTAACGTATGCAACCCTTGGTGCATTTTGCAAATACCCATGGAGCTCCAAGCATGCCAGCGCGCAGGGTTATAAAAAGCATAAATTTGGCAGCTATCAAAACGAGTTGCCGCTGCTGGAAAAAATCGCCAATAAACTGGGTATTCCAAAATTAAATGACGAGCACTGGGCTCGGCACCCACTGGTCTATTTAGTCGAAGCGGCTGATGATATTTGCTACGGACTAATTGATCTAGAAGACGGCATCGAAATGGATTTGCTCGACTATGCAGAGGTCGAGCATTTACTGCTGAATTTAGTCGGTGATGACTTACCAGAAACCTACCGCCTGCTGGGCCCGAATGATTCTCGCCGCCGTAAACTGGCGATTTTACGTGGCAAAGCCATTGAGCATCTTACCAATGCTGCGGCTCAAGCTTTTGTAGAACAGCTCCCTGCTTTAATGGCAGGCACCTTGGAAGGTGATTTAGTTGAGCATATGCATGGCCCAGCAAAAACCTGCGTAATTAATGCAAAGGCGCTGGCGCGTGAAAAGATCTTTCAAGACAAGCGTAAAACACTGCATGAAATTGGTGCTTACACGACATTAGAAATTTTGCTTAACGCTTTTTGTGGTGCTGCTCTTGAGCAACACGAGCAGGGTACGTTGTCATTCAAAAACCAACGTATTTTTGATTTGCTTGGCCACGCAGCTCCACAAGCAGACTGGCCGCTGCACACCTCTTTTATGCGCATCATTGATTTTATTGGTGGAATGACAGACAGCTATGCCACGGAAATGGCCAGAGAAATGACAGGGCGTTCCAGTCCGACGTAAACAGCCGTAAGGCTAAGCCGCTTTGAGCCTGGCCTTACTCGCGTCAATAGCCTTTATGCTGTTTTAGCTGGCTCGGCTTGCACTAGTGTTTTACTGTCTTCGGCAGTACTGGCTTCTTGCAGTGCCTTAATGCGCTTTTCGCAGGCACTAAGCTGTTTAACCTGTTTGTTATAACGCATGCGCAAACGCTGCTGAGGCCACCAAGACACTAAAGGGCCGATCACTAGGCCGATAACAAAGGCACTGAGCACATACAGCGCCAAAGGCAGTTCAGGTGTCTGCCAGCCGAAAAACACCAACTGTGTTAGGTTGCGGTTTTCTAAGGTGAAAAACACAACACTGGCAGCTAACGTCAACGCGATAATAACAATAAGTAAACGTTTCAAACTTTGCATAGGACCCTCTGCGGTCACTTATTTCTAAAGTGTCAGGTTAACCATCATTTACCCGGTCACGCAACTCTTTGCCCGGTTTAAAATGCGGTACATATTTACCGTGCAGCTCTACCGTTTCTCCAGTCTTTGGATTACGGCCTGTTCGCGGTGCTCGGTAACTCACTGAAAAGCTTCCAAAGCCGCGAATTTCAATGCGGTCTCCGGATGATAACATTTGCGTCATGTGTTCCAGCATAGTTTTAACTGCCAACTCAACATCACGTACAGAGAGTTGTTCATGCCGATCAACAATACGCTCGATTAATTCGGACTTATTCATTATTTTCCCTTTTTTATCAAGCAGCTAGCAGTTTTTAGCATGCTTACTCTGCTTTGAACAGGGTCAACTTATTAAATACTATGAGAATGTGTGTTTTATACTCTTTTAAAGCAAAAAAACCGCGAGCAGCTTGTGGCTGGAAGCGGTTTTTTTAGGTCTTGGCATAAACAAACCAAGACACTGAGTCGGAAATAACTGCATAAGCCAGGATCAACCGACTGGGCAGTGCGCGTGTTTTCACACGCTTGAAAGCTTTAGCAAGGTAATGCTCAAGCTCTTTTTGCGCTGGCTATTTTATTGCTTAAAGGGTGCTTGATCTATTTGACTAAAGTCCCCTGCTCACCACTGTGTTAGTAGTATGCGTTCTCAGTATTGCTGTGATCCGTGATATCTCGTACGCCTTTAACCTCAGGAATACGTGCCATCAGGGTCTTTTCAATGCCTTCTTTCAAAGTGTAGTCGGCTTGACCGCAGCCTTGGCAACCACCACCAAACTTCAAAATCAAAACACCGTTATCAATATCAATCAGGCTGACCTCACCGCCATGACTGGCTAGGCCCGGATTGATCTCTGTCTGCAGGTAATAGTTGACTCGATCAGGCAGCGGACTGTCTTCACTGACCATCGGTACTTTTGCGTTAGGCGCTTTAATTGTCAGTTGGCCACCCATGCGGTCAGTTGCGTAATCAACCACAGCATCTTCTAGGTAAGGCTCGCTCAGGGCATCAATCCAAGCCGTAAAAGCGGGCAGCACTAAAGGTGTGTCTTCAGGCTTTTGCTCTTCAGGCTTACAGTAGGCGATACAGGTTTCTGCATACGTCGTACCCGGTTGAGTAATAAACACACGGATGCCAATACCTGGGGTATTTTGGCCTTTCAATAAGTCGCCTAAGTAGGCTTGTGCTGATTCTGTAATGTTAATCGTAGTCATGGTAACTCCTCACAATCATGGTTGCAGTGTACGCTAGTTCACCCATGCGAATAAAGACCTAGTAAAGCAGTCAGGTTAAATTATTCATTTAAATCAATAAAACTGCTGCTGTGTCCCTATTTGTTGTCCGCTAAAAGTTTGCTGGGTCAATCTGCGCAAAACTAGCGACAGTGATATGCCCTGCTAACACACCTGACTCGCGCGCTAAACCACAGGTACGCATGCCACTGGTGCGTGCCGCATCAAGTTCTTCGCGCACATCGGATAAAAACAAAATTTGCTCTGCTGGTATATCAAGCGTTTGCGCAATGCGCGCATAGGATGTTGACTCACGCTTAGGTCCAGAGGTGGTATCAAAGTAGCCGCAAAACAAGGGGGTTAAGTCGCCTGCAACCGAATAGCCGAAAATTAATTTTTGCGCCTGCACAGAGCCCGATGAATACACATACAGCGGATAGCCTTGTTGCTGCCATGCCTGCAGCGCTTTCACCGCATCAGGGTAAACATGGCCTTTAATCTCTCCGCTTTCGTAGCCCTGCTGCCACACCAGACCCTGCAGGCTCTTCAGAGACGTTGCTTTGACATCCTTTGCCATCCATTGCAATAAGATCGCAATCACACGCTCAGCATCAGCCTCTGGCTCCTGCGCTTCATCTCGCACCGCTTGCAAGAGTGGTGCTTGTGGGTTCTGTTGAGCACAGGCACGCACATAGTCAGGTATATGCTGTTGCGCATAGGGAAATAACACCTCATAAACAAAAGCAATCGAGCTGGTGGTTCCTTCAATATCAGTCAGAATTGCTTTGACACTCATAGCAAGTCATCCAAGGTTGGATACTGCTGCGCAATGCTATCGCCAGTGAACTGTGCGACCCAGCCGTCAAGGTTATTGAATAAACGCAGGGCGGTAAAACGTGGATGCTCGCCCATATCAAACCAATGCTTACTACCTGCCGGTACAGAAATTAAAGCGCCTTTTGCACACAGCACAGCATACACATGATTATCGATATGCAAGCTAAACAAACCACGACCGGAAACAAAGAAACGTACCTCATCTTCGCTATGGCTGTGCTCCTTAATGAATTTGGCGCGCAAAGCGGCTTTGTCGGGATGCTTATCATCGAGACTGATAACATCTACGGTTAGATAACCGCCTTCTTTTTTTAAGCGCGCGATGTCGTCGGCATAGGCTGTCAATACCTCCTCTGGTGAAGACTCTGCACTCAGTCCTGGCTGGGTCGGCCAGTGCTCAAAACGCACACCCACTTGAGCTAAGGTGCTGCTAATATCTTCAACATGATTTAACACCTTGATGGCTAGCTTAGGCTGGGCGGTGTGATAGACAAACAGCTGACTCATAAATAAAACCTCAAAATAGATTCTAGCGGTACAGTACTCAATTAACCGCGCGCCATACAGGCTCGCACTTTTAGCTCGCATTCTAATAAAAACTCAAATGCCTCAATCTGGCGCAAAGCGTCCTGCATCGATGCACCCCAGGTGTATAAGCCATGTCCCCGAATTAAATAGCCCTGACAATCAGGGTGGCTGTCCAACCACAGTTGCACCTGCGCGGCTAAGCGCGGCATATCTTGGTCATTGGCGAAAATGGGGACGAGCAACGGCTGCTCATGACTGCTAATACCCTTAATGGCTTTTTGTAACTCGTAATCACAAAACTCAATCTGCGCAGCAGGCTCAATGCGCGACAATACCGTAGCGTTGACTGAGTGCGTATGTAAAACAGCTTGGATAGTCGGTTGCCAGTTGTACAGCTGGGTATGCAACAAAGCTTCTGCCGAGGGTTTTTTGTTTGCTTCAAGACTTTGCGCTTGTAAGTCGGTAGCGAGAATATCATCCTCAGTCAGCTGACCTTTATGCTTACCGGAAGCGGTCAACAATACGTGGTCAGCCGACAAGCGCGCAGAGTAATTGCTGCTGGTCGCTGGTGACCAGCCACGTTCATACAGAAACTGGCCTGCTTGAATAATCTGCTTGCAGAGCTGCTCACGAGTGAATGTCATCACTGCCGTCCTTTTTTAGTTTTATGGGTGGGTTATCGATGCCAGTCAGAGCAAACATTACAAGCAAGGCGGCCAACAATGCTACCGCACTGGCGAGTGCAAAGGTTACCCCAGCGCCCAGCGTTTGCCATGTATAACCGGCATATAAGGCACCCAGTGCACCGCCTATACCAGAAAACGAGACATACAAACCTTGGCCTTGGCCTTGTTTGTCTTTGGCGAAATAGCGCTGCACAAAATGAATCGCCGCTGCATGAAAGCTACCGAATGTCGCGGCATGCAACACTTGGATAAATAGCAACAACAGCAATGAATCCGCGTAAAAACCCAGCAGCCACCAACGCATAGCAGCTAATAATAGGCTCGTAACAATAATCAGCTTTAAGCGTACGCGGCGTAATAGCCAAGGCATGATGACAAATAAGCCGATTTCTGCCAATACACCCAGCGCCCATAGCCAGCCAATTATGGCGCGCGAGTAATTTAAATCAATCAAATGCAAGGTTAAAAAAGTGTAATACGGACCGTGCGAAAGCTGCATTAGCGCAACGCCAGTTAAAAAGATCACAATGGGCTTGATGTTCGTGTTGCGTGGCGTGATAACGGGGTCATTGTCTAAAGCTGTTCGAGCACTGATTAGGCCCGCAGGCAGCGGTATCCAAAAACTGCTGATCACTATACCGCTCATTACTGCCAAGATCGCCCATGGATAATAGGCCAAGCCGATCTGATCGAATAGATAACCAAAGCCAATCACCACCAGCATAAAGCCCACTGAGCCCCATAAGCGCAACTGGCTGTAGCGCTCACTTTGCGCGCCAAGGTGGGCTAAGGTAATTACTTCAAACTGGGCCAAGATGGCATGCCAAAAAAACGCATGCAAAACCATAATTAAGGCCAGCCAAGCAAAGCTTTGACCCAAAAAGATAAGGCTGAATGATAGCAGCGTGCAGATGGCTCCAACGCGCACGATGGCTAAACGCTTTTGACTGCGATCGGCTAACCATGCCCATAAATTAGGGGCAATGCAGCGCATCAACATAGGGATGGCGATCAGCTCACCAATACGTGCGGCAGAAAAGCCTAAATGGTCAAAATACAGTGCCAGAAAAGGCGCAGTGGCACCCAACAAGGCAAAATAAAAAAAATAAAAACCCGATAAGCGCCAATACGGTAAGGCTGTACTCATAAATCAGTCCGCCTACACATGACTGAAACGCTGCCAGCCATGTGTGTACTGCAAGATGCCTTAGAGCTGAGCAAGCACGGGGGTGCTGACCTGCACGTCAGCATTTTGACCACGCTGACGCAGCAAGTGATCCATCAGCACAATGGCCATCATCGCTTCAGCAATCGGCGTTGCACGAATGCCGACACAAGGATCGTGGCGACCTTTGGTGATCATCTCAACCGCTTCGCCTGCGGTATCTATTGAACGACCCGGGGTGGTAATGCTGGACGTGGGTTTGAGGGCCAAGTGAGCAATAATCGGCTGCCCGGATGAGATGCCACCCAGTACGCCGCCAGCATGATTGGAGGTAAAGCCTTGCGGGGTTAACTCGTCACGGTGCTCGGTGCCACGCTGCGCGACACAGGCAAAGCCCGCACCGATCTCAACACCTTTTACTGCGTTGATACTCATCAGCGCATGGGCTAAATCTGCATCAAGGCGATCAAACACAGGTTCACCTAAGCCAGGCATCACACCTTCAGCCACAACAGTGATTTTCGCACCGACAGAGTCTTGATCGCGACGCAGCTGGTCCATGTAGACTTCAAGTTCTGCAACCTTGTCGGGATCGGGGCTAAAAAATGCATTGTCATGCACCGCGTCCCAGCTTTTAAAAGGAATTTCAATTGGCCCCAATTGACTCATATAGCCGCGTACAACAATGCCCTGGGTGGCGAGGTATTTTTTAGCAATAGCACCGGCTGCAACACGCATCGCGGTTTCACGCGCCGAACTGCGACCACCGCCGCGGTAATCACGCACACCATATTTATGGTGGTAGCTGTAATCAGCGTGTGCTGGGCGAAAGATATCTTTTATGGCTGAGTAATCTTTCGACTTCTGATCAGTATTGCGGATCAATAAACCAATCGGGCAGCCGGTGGTGTGTCCTTCAAAGACACCCGACAAAATTTCCACCTGATCAGCTTCTTGGCGCTGGGTGGTATGTCGACTGGTACCTGGTTTGCGTCGATCCAGATCGTCTTGCAGGTCTTCAGCAGACAACGGTAAGCCTGGTGGGCAGCCGTCAACGATGGCAACTAACGCAGGGCCGTGGCTTTCTCCAGCAGTGGTAACAGTAAAAAGCTTGCCAAAAGTATTACCGGACATACAGACTGCTCCGAAGTTATTAAAATAATTGCCCAGTATACCTGTACCGAGCCGGATCTGGCACCTTGCATTGCTACTTAGCGTTAGTGGCCGCTGGCCAGCCTCAAGCAGTGCAGTTGGCTGCCGATATAATGTGTACTCTGGCCATAATTAAAGTGATTTGACATGATATCTGCAGAATCAGAAAGTGAGTCAAGCGCATCAGACGCAGGCAATAATGAAAGCGTTACGACTCAGCATCGATGGTTAGAGTTGGAGCCCGAACGTTTTCAGCTTATTCGGCTGAGCGCTTTACCTGCAGATCGTGAAGTGGGTTTAAGATCTTTGCGTTTCGTCAGTTTGGGTCGTGTTGAGCGCCACAGTAAAGAAGAAAGTTTTCTGCGCTTAACAGTCAATGTGCCTGGACTGAAAACGGCTAAAGAGATCAATACGTTAGAAGTCTGGGCCGATCACCAGACATTGCAAATACGGATTAATGCTGACTTTCCTTTGCAAGTTGACCCCAGTAACCGCGGCTTGGGCAGGTTTTTACTGGCGCAGGCTGTGGTATGGGCACGCAAACGCTGGAATCATTACACCGTAGCCAGTCAGCCACTACTGACAAAATATGCACCCAGTGATACTGCACGCTTACGCCGTGATCATGCCTTGCAAGCACAAGGCTTCAGCGTAGCTTATGAGGCTGGGGTGCAAATGAGTGCAATCTGTTCAGTCGGCCGGGTAAGCCAGCTACACAGCGACTGGAATGAAAATAAAGTCTATTTAATTGACACATTAGACAGCGCCATGATGTTACAAAATGCAGATAAAAATCTAAATGAACAAAGTGCGCAAATTAAAAAGCTTAATCAGCGCATTGATCTGTTGAAAAGTGAAGACAGCACACTGCGCTTTACAATTTCCATGTTGGCTATCTTTGCTGTCTTTCAGGCTGCATTACTAATTTGGATAGCAACGCATTAAGCGCTCATCAACAACTGAGCGCTGCCTAGGTTGATTAAAGTGTATGACAAGCGATGCACTGTTGCGAAGTCAAAGCCAGTACCGCATGAGTCTCGGCTTGAGAGTGTTCTAACCACGTAAAGTCAATATTTGGGTAGAGTTCACTTAAGCGCGCGCGATGTGGACCAACCTCAAGCACCAACAGCCCCTTCTCGGTTAGGTGTTGGCCGGCATTTTGCAAAACCTGCACAATAAACTCAAGTCCACCCTCGCCTGCAGCTCTGCTGTGCTGTGGCTCATGCAAGAACTCGCGTGGTAATTCTGACCATTGCTCGCTGTGTACATAAGGTGGTTTACAGATAATTAAATCAAAACGCTGCGCGCTGAACTGCGCAAACATATTGCTGTGCACGCTACGCACACGCTCAGTCAGTTGGTGCAATGCTATATTCTGATCAGCCACTTGCAGCGCTGGCTCAGACATGTCGGCCAATATCACTTCCGCCTCGGGAAACTCTAGAGCACAGCTAATCCCCAGGCAGCCCGATCCCGTGCACAGATCTAAAATACGTTGTGGTGACTTTATTAGCCAAGGTGAAAAATGCTGTGGGATAATTTCCTCTAACGGTGAGCGCGGTACCATCACGCGCTCATCAACTTTAAACAGCAAGCCTGCAAACCACGTTTGCCCCAGTAAGTAAGCGGCAGGAATACGTTGTTCAATGCGTTTTTTTAAAACATCCTGCACAAGCACATGCTCATCACTATGCAAGTTGCAGTCTAAATACTTATCATGCATTTCATAAGGTAAATGCAAACTACCCAACACCAAGGCGCGCGCCTCTTCAAAAACACCCTCGCCATCGTGTTGAAAAAATAACTGCGCTTGGTTAAAGCGACTGATTGCCCAACGAATATAATCACGCAGTGTTGCTAACCCAGACATACTTTCTAACCTTTCTCGTGCGACCTATTAATAGTTGCTAACGTCATTTAACAGTTAAATATTTTACTGCTCATCGCGGCCTTCTAACATGTAGCGTTTAAGCAACACATAGACTGCACCTGTGCCACCATGTTTAGCGATGCAAGAAGTAAAGCCGAGAACTTTATCATGCTGGCGTAGCCATGTATTAACATGACTTTTAATCATTGGTTTTTTACCATCCAAGCGTGCTGCTTTACCATGTGTTACACGCACACAGCGGATTTCAAGACGCAGTGCTTCAGCTAAAAACTCACGCAACGTTGTACGCGCTTTCTCTACACTCATGCCATGTAAATCTAAGCTGCCCTCAAAAGAAATTTGTCCTGCTTTCATGCGTCGCAACTGACTCTCTTGTACGCCGTCACGCGTCCAATACAGCGCATCTTCAGCACCAACATCAATAACAAACTGATCAGACAGTCCATCAACTGTAATGGCTGCAGTGGATTGTTGTGCATTTTCGCGTCGTTTGCGCTGTACGGCTTTGTTAACTTTGGCTTTGCCGACATCGGCTTGGTCAACATGAATACGGCGCACGCCCTGCATTTGCTCGGCAAATAAAGAAAAATCATCATCCGGCATAACGCCCTCCTTATGTGA
>SMEQ01000297.1_pt1 | contig 15485 bp, 11 predicted proteins | sample 2456281 | NCBI WGS metagenome assembly SMEQ01 (sample SAMN10132596, study PRJNA489261) | soil metagenome | isolation source: day1 antibiotic-loamy sand soil ammended with raw manure from dairy cow... | place: USA | collected 2015-04-01
TAAGCGTCGTGGTGATGTTCGTAAAGCGAAACTGTACTACTTACGTGCTCTGTCTGGTAAAGCAGCGCGTATTAAAGAAAAACTGTCACGTTAATTCGTTCAGTGTTTCAAACAAGGCAGCCTACGGGCTGCTTTGTTGTTTCTGGAATCTATGAAAATACTTTTATGGCGTGCTAAATTTTTATATGAGACCTGCAAACAACATCAATGCTCAATGAGTACCGTGCTAGTGACGCGGCAAGCGTAGCCATGGATGGCGAAGCGCCCGAATTAGAGTCAGGATGACTCTTTGAGGGAAGAGCGCCACTAGCGTGGTACGGCACGCGCATAGGCTGCTTAGCTCTTTTTTATATAGTTGGCATGGCGTACTTCGAGACAACTGTTTTTCCGTCGACGAGCCCATCCTGGGCTCAACTCCGGCGCTGCGCCATCCATGGCTACGCTTATCACAGCTGTCTCGAAGTACTCTTTGACCCTATCGAGTGTTTGCACTGATGTAGCATGGCTCGTTTATACTCCTGCCTCCTGCTGTAGTAATTATTAGAAATAAGGTGTGATTTAAATGACGACTGATGCCTCGCCTGATTTATCTGCGTTAACGCGATTTCTAGACGCCGCTTGGTTGCAGCGTGGCTTGTCTGAAAACACACGCATGGCGTATCACAGTGATTTAGAACACTTTGCCCGCTGGCTGCTAGAGCGCGGTGAAACCTTATTAGAGGTACGCCGCGAGACATTACTTGAATATTTAAGCTGGCGTTTAGAGGCTGGATATAAAGCACGTTCTAGCGCGCGGTTTTTGTCGGGCGCGCGTGGCTTTTATCAGTTTGTGTTGGAAGAAGGCAGCATTGTTGAGAACCCAACATTGCAGATCGACTTACCGCAAATAGGTCGCTCATTGCCCGATACATTATCTGAAGCAGATGTGGAAGCCTTGCTGGCAGCTCCCGATATTGAAGAAGTGCTTGGGCTGCGCGATCGTTGCATGTTGGAAGTGCTGTATGCCTGCGGTTTACGTGTTACCGAATTGATCAGCCTCACTCTGGATCAGCTGAATATGCGCCAAGGTGTGGTGCGTGTCATGGGCAAAGGCTCAAAAGAGCGCCTCGTACCCTTGGGTGAAACCGCCTTAGATTGGTTGATGCTGTATATCAAAGAAGGGCGCGGGCAACTGCTTACTGCTGCCGCCACCGATGTGCTCTTTCCCAGTCAGCGCGGCCAGCAAATGACCCGCCAGACATTTTGGCACCGTATTAAACAACACGCACAAACGGCGGGCATTACTAAGCCTTTGTCGCCGCATACCTTACGTCATGCCTTTGCGACACACTTATTAAACCATGGAGCTGATTTACGCGTGGTACAGATGCTGCTGGGGCATAGTGATTTATCCACCACCCAAATTTACACCCATGTCGCCAAAGCGCGTTTGCAAGCCATTCATCGCGAGCACCATCCACGAGGCTGAGGCTGATTCAACCTATCTTTGCCTCGTGCAGGCAAGGTTTAGAGTGCTGCTGCAAGCCGTTGTTGCATGGTTTGCAATACAGCATTGAGGCCATTGCTGCGCGAAGGCGAAAGCTGTCTGCTTAAGCCCAAGTGCTCAAACCATTGTTGGATATCAACAGCGCTGATGTGGGCAGCGTCGAGCCCTGCAATGCGCAGTAGCAGTAACGCCAGTAAACCCCGCAATAAGCGCGCTTCACTGGCGACTTGAAAATGCCAAGGTGTGCTCTGTTGATTGAGCACCAACCAGACTCGCGTCTCACAGCCGTGTACTAATGTCTCTGGCGTGCATTGCGCTTGAGGTAATTGCTCCAATTGATTGCCCCATTGCAGCAGTAAGCGTGCGCGTTGTTCCCAACTTTTGCAGGCTTGAAATTCGGTCAGGGCGGCCTGTGCAGCAGGGCTGAGTGCGTTCACTGTAAAATCTCCAAAGCCTGATCCAGCGCATTAAAAAAGCGCTGAATATCATCGCCGTTGTTATACATGGCCAGCGATACACGTACCGCACCGGCTAAGCCTAAACTTTTGAGTAAGGGCATCGCGCAATGATGGCCTGCGCGTACCGCGATACCTTGCTCGCCGAGCAATACAGCTAAATCAGCGGGATGCACGTGGGCGGCATTAAAACTGACTAAGGCACAATTGGGAGTGCCAATAATCTGCATGCCACGTGAGCGTAAACCCTCCAACACTGCAGCATGTAAGGCCGCTTCATGTTGAGCAATGGCGGCACTGTCTAAGCTCATGAGCCAATCTAGAGTTGCGGCAAAGGCAATAATATTAGCGGTGCTGGGTGTGCCCGGTTCAAAGCCTAAAGGTGCGGGTAAAAACTCAGCGTGCTGATAATCACAGCTGCGCACCATTTCGCCACCAAACTGCCAGTGGCGCAAAGCTGTGACAGCAGCGGCGCGGGCAAACAGAATCCCCACACCGTCAGGGCCATACAGTTTATGCGCTGAACAGACAAAAAAGTCACAGTCGAGCTGTTGCAGGTTAGGGCGCTGGTGCACGGCAGCTTGAGCACCATCAATCACGCTCCAGACCCCCTGCTGGCGGGCGGCACTGAGTAAGCGCTCCAAGGATTGCTGGTGGCCCACCACATTGGATAGCGTACTCACAGCCAGCACTCGACTGCGTGGTGAGAGTTGCGCAATGGCTGCATCCACATCTAAGTGGCCAGCGTCATCCATGGCAAGAATAGTGAGCTGTAAATCGTGTGTGCGTGCCAATTGTTGCCAGGGGAGCAGGTTGGCGTGGTGCTCGTAGGCACTGATAAGGATTTCATCGCCAGCTTGGAAATGATGAGCTAACGCTTGGCTGAGCAAGTTGATGCCTTCAGTGGTGCCTTTAGTGAAGATCACAGCATCTTGCGCATCCGCTTGCAGCCAGCTGGCTATCAGGCTGCGTGCCTCTTCAAAGGCTCGCGTTGCTCGCTCACCCGGTGGGTGCTGGGCGCGATGCACATTGGCCACCCCTTGTTGGTAATACTGGCTGAGGGTATCGAGCATGATCTGCGGCTTTTGCGCTGTAGCAGCGCTGTCGAGCCAGACTTCGTGTTGCTCGGCTAGCGCCAGAACACCAGGAAAGTATTGACGCCAAGGGGAAGGCAAAAACATGGGAGTATCCACTACAAAACAATCCGGTTAATAAATGGCCTAACAATTGAGCGTCGCAGTGCGCAGCAGCTCCAGCCGTTGCGCACTGCTTAAACGCTTACTCCGTGCGCGTGATAATGCACTCCACCGCGCCTGATTCAGGATTGCGACGAAAAGCCAGATCGTCTTGCAACGCCAACTCGCTGGCAATCACGGTTTTTAGCAGCTGTTGTGCATTATCCACAACGTTGACTTGGGTGTCCGGCGTCAGCCACAAACCCGCTTCCACGGTATTGCGATGGCCTAAGGAAATACCCACGCCAGCATGGCTGTTAATCACACAGTGATGGCCCACACTGATCAATGGTTGATTGCTGATATCACCCGACATTGAGCAGCCACCGGCCAGTTTTGAATCCGCGCCAATTAACACACCAGAAGCGATGCAGCCATCAATGGTGCTCGCACCTTGCGTACCGGCATTAAAGTTGATGGAGCCTTCGTGCAGCACCACTGTGCCTTCACCAACATAAGCACCTAAACGCACGCGCGCCGCATCGGCAATATGAATGCCTTTGGGCACAACATAATCGGTCAGCTTAGGCAGCTTATCCACAGAGAATACATCCAGCATACGGCCTTTGATGCGCTCTTCTAATTGCAACGCCGCAACTTCGTTAATATCCACTGCGCCACGGTTAGTCCAGGCCACATTCGGCAGGATCTGATACAGGTCGGTGAGGTTGATTTCGTGCGGCTGGCACAAGCGATGTGAAATCAGCTGCAGCTTTAAATAAGCCTCAGGCACAGACACGGGTTGCGTGTCATGTTCAAGCACGCAGGCGACGGTAGGCTTGCGACTTTCAGCTAAACGCACCAGTAGCGCGCTTTGTTCGGGGGCAATATATTTCAAGGCATTGGCTAAATCAGCGGCCATAGCAAAGTTGAAATCGATCATTTGGTTGCCGCCTTCGTAGCCTAAAATGGCTTGGATACGATTGATCAGCTGAGGGCTGGGCTGCAATAACGGGATGGGGAAGAAAACCTCAAGCCACTGGCCTTCACGGTTACGGGTGCCAACCCCGAAGGCGATGCTAAACAGAGATTGCGACATGAAAGATCCTTATGTGAATGAGTGGTTAGCCGTGCCCAATATGGCAAAATTTAGCGTGCAAAAGCGTCGGCATACAGCTCAGGCTTAAAAGCCACGACGGTGCGCTCACCCAGATCAAGTACGGGGCGTTTGATCATTGACGGCTGCGCTAGCATCAGTTGAATGGCTTTAGCTTGATCTAAATCGGCTTTGCTGGCGTCATCGAGCTTACGAAAGGTGGTGCCAGCGCGGTTGAGTATTTTTTCCCAGCCATGCTCATTGCACCAGTGCTCTAAATGGGCTTGATCAATGCCAGCGCTTTTATAGTCATGAAACTGATACGTCAGCCCTTGCTCATCCAGCCAGCGTCGCGCTTTTTTCATCGTGTCACAATTTTTAATGCCGTATAAGGTTAAGTCGCTCATACAGTCCTCCGTTAGCAGAGTTAAGAAATGGCCAAATTAACTCGATACACAATCGAGCCAAACATGCAGAGCATCCCCAGCATCAATAAAGCTATACCCCAAGAACGCTTACGCCAGCTGTAACCAAAGGCTAATAAAAACATGCCAATGGTGATTAAGGTGGTCATGACGTTAAGTGGATTGTCCATAAAATTCCTTACTAATATGCATTTGATAAGTGGGTGACTGTACCGCTGGCGCCGGTTGATAACTGTGCAATCATGCTTTCTTGCAGAGCATGGCACAGCTCAGGGTCAGACAAGGGTAGGCCTTGGGCATCGGTGATAAAAAATACGTCTTCAACGCGCTCGCCCAAGGTGATAATTTTAGCTTTGACCAGCGCCAAGTTGAACTCAAGAAAAATCCCCGCAATACGCGCCAATAAACCGGGACGATCGGGAGCCACCACTTCCACCACGGTATAAGGACGCTGAGCATCATTATGAATGATGATTTGCGGAACAAAAGAAAAGTGTTTGAGCTGGCGTGGCACGCGACGCTGAATAATATCAGGGTAGTCTTCAGGGTTACATAATGCTGCAGTTAAGCCGGCCTGGATTTTTTCAATGCGCTCTGAATCATGCCCAATGCGCTCGCCATCCACGTCGAGCACAATATAAGTTTCAATATTGAAATGGCCACTGGAGGTCATAATGCGCGCATCTAAAGTGCTTAAATTGAGCTGATCGAGGGTGGCCACTGTTACGGCAAAAAAGTCGTGGCGCTGGGCTCCGTAGACAAAAATCTGCGTCGCGCCATCGTATTCGCGCTGTGTGGTTTCGCGCACCAGCACTAAAGGCTCAAGGCTGTCGCCGTGTTGTAAAATAGCTTCACTGTGCCAAGCGATATCACCGGCGCTGTGACGTAAAAAATAGTCATCACCTAACTGGCTCCACAACTGCTCCACTTCATCAGGATCAGCACCTTCTTCAACTAAGAGGCTCAGTGCGGTGGCTTGACGAGTGGTCAGTTGTTCTTCGCGCTCCAGTGGGTTTTCTAAACCGCGACGTAAGGCACGGCGGGTTTCGCTGTAGAGTTGGCGTAACAACTGCGCGCGCCATGAGTTCCATAAGGTTGGGTTGGTGGCGTTGATATCGGCTACAGTCAGTACATACAAGTAATCGAGACGGGTTTGATCGCCTACCAACATCGCAAAATTATGGATTTCGTCAGGGTCAGAAATATCTTTACGTTGCGCGGTCACTGACATCACTAAGTGGCTGCGCACCAGCCAGACCACAAGGCGCGCATCCGCAGTGGGCAGTTGGTGCAGCTTGCAAAACTCTTCGGCAATCTCAGCACCGAGCATGGAGTGATTGCCGCCACGACCTTTACCAATATCATGGAACAAACCGGCTAAATAAATCAGTTCGGGTTTAGGTAAGCGGCCAATAATAGCGCCGGCTAAAGAGAACTTCTCGGCAAAATCAGGGTGACGCAGTTTGCGCAGGTGCTTAATCAAATTCAGCGTGTGGGCATCCACGGTATAAATATGAAATAAGTCATGCTGCATCTGGCCCACTATGCGCCCAAACTCAGGTAAGTAACGCCCCAAAATGCCATAGCGGTTCATGCGACGTACATTCATATGCACGCCTTCTTTGCAGCGAAATAATTCTAAAAATAAATTGATATTGCGCGGATCATGGCGAAACTCTTCGTCGATTAAGTGCCGGCTGTCACGCAACAAACGAATGGTTTTAGAACGCACACCTTTGATTTCAGGGTGCTGTGCTAGGAGCACAAAAATCTCTAAGATCGCCGATGGCGTATCGCTAAACACATACGGCGAGCAGGCTTCAATATAGCCGCCACGAATACGAAAACGCTCATTAATGGGGATTAATACATCGGCATTGTCGCTGCGTAGAATCGTCTCTTCAAAGTACTGGCTGATTAAGTCAGACAATTGAGCGATACCCATCACCACGCGGTAGTACTTTTGCATAAAATGCTCGATGGCAGGTCGATAATCATCATCTTCATAACCAAACATATGGGCAATTTTATGCTGATAATCGAGCAGCAGTCGATCTTCATTACGGCCTGCCAACATATGTAAGGCATAGCGCACTTGCCATAAAAATTCGCGCGCATTTGACAGCAGACGGTATTCACCTTCGGTTAAAAACCCCGGCGCTTCTAAGCTGCTTAACGTGCGCATACCAAAGCGTCGGCGTGCCACCCACATAATGGTGTGTACATCCCGTAAGCCGCCCGGAGAACCTTTCACGTTGGGCTCAAGGTTGTATTCGGTGTCGTTGTATTTTTCATGGCGTTCACGTTGCTCAGCGCGTTTGCCCAGGAAAAACTGCGCACTGGACCACATATGCTGCGGGCCGATTTGCTCACGCATGGCGTCCAGTAGCGACTGCTCGCCTACCACTAAACGGCTTTCGAGTAGGTTGGTCATAATGCTTAAATCGTTGCGCGCTTCGTTGGCACACTCGGTCAGTGTGCGCACGCTATGCCCGATTTCTAGGCCAATATCCCATAAGAACGTTAGGAAATGCCCGATGTGCTCATGCAAGTGCTGGCTGTCGTCATTCTCTAGCAGAATCAATAAATCAACATCGGAGTAGGGGTGCAATTCCGCACGTCCGTAACCACCCACTGCGATTAAGGCCACTTGGCACAGACCATTTTCACAATAGGGCGCAGGCCAAGCATGGATCAGCAGTTGATCAATAAACCATGCGCGGGCTTGAATCACTTCATGGATATCTTGCTGATCTAAAAAGCGCTGATCCAGCACCATGCGCGCATGTTCGATGGCGCTACGAAAAATACCAATATGCTGAGGGTTTTCATCCAGTTTGCGCTGGAAGTCTTCAGGGTTAAATAGCTCAAGATCCATAGACAACATGTTCAGCACCTCGCATACAACAGCAATTGATGTAGAGCATCATCATCGCACGCAGTGGCTGGCAAGCCTGTGCAGCGCATGATTGTAGAGTGGTTGTTGAAGCTCAAGGTGCCTGTTGCACAAGCACCTTATCGAGCAACAGTCACAGATTAGGATGACTTGACTGGGAAGGTTTCATCGTTACGCAAGGTGAAAATCTCATAACCGTCTGCAGTGACCACTAAGGTGTGTTCCCACTGCGCGGTGAGTTTGCGGTCTTTAGTGATCGCCGTCCAACCATCGCCAAGCAAACGTGTTTCTTTTTTACCAAGGTTAATCATCGGCTCAATGGTAAAGGTCATGCCTTCTTTGAGCTCTAAACCTGTACCCGCTTTACCGTAATGCAAAATTTGTGGTTCTTCATGGAAAACAGTCCCGATACCGTGCCCGCAATATTCGCGTACCACTGAGTAGCCGTTGCTTTCAGCATGTTTTTGAATCACTTCACCGATATCACCCAGGCGTGTGCCGGGGCGTACGATTTCAATACCTTTATAGAGGCATTCTTGCGTGACGCGGCATAAGCGTTCAGCCCATTCAGAGGTTTTACCCACAAAAAACATTTTACTGGTATCGCCAAAGTAGCCGTCTTTAATCACAGTGATATCGATATTAATAATATCGCCATCTTTGAGCGGTTTATCGTTTGGGATGCCGTGGCACACAACATGGTTAATCGAGGTGCAAATCGATTTTGGGAAACCATTGTAATTGAGTGGTGCAGGAATGGCTTTTTGTACATTGACAATATAGTCATGACAAATCGTATTGAGTTCATCAGTGGTCACGCCAATTTGTACGTGTTCACCAATCATTTCCAGCACTTGCGCAGCCAAGCGGCCTGCGATGCGCATTTTTGCGATGTCGTCAGGAGTCTTAATAGAAACGGTCATGCAATCCTCTAAGCGCATATCACGCAGAAGTAAAAAACAGAAGAACAATACTAGCAGAAATCCATGATTCTGTGGGCGCTGCTCGAGCCTGTATTGCGTTAGCCGCAGCGGTTGCGCATTAACTGGCGCAGCGCAAAGCGGTTGGGGTGGCATTGCTGTGCAATATCGAGCGGCAGCGGTAAAGGCTCGTCACAGATCCACGCGCTGAGCAGTTCGGCAGCTAAGGGGGCGCTGATTAAACCGCGCGAGCCATGGGCGGTATTAACATACAAACCTGGCTGCCACGGGCAGGGCTGTTGCAATGGTAAGCGTGCATCTTTTCTTAAATCGGCATAGCTGTGCATAAAGGCGTCGTGCTGCGCCACCGGACCGACTAAAGGCAGGTAATCAATGCTAGTACACCGCAGTGCCGCATGACCTTTGAGTGTGTTGACGTCCAAACTGTCAGTGGCGCAGTAGCTTTGTAAGCGCGGCGAGATGTCATGCAATAAGCCTAAGTTGCTTTTGTGCTCGGCGATGGTGGCAGTTTGGCTGTGTTCAGCAAAATTAAAACTGGCGCCAATGGTGTGTGTGCCGTGGCGCGCGGGCGAAATATAGCCATCGGCGCACACCACACACTTGAGGTTGGCGCTGGCGGGTGTGCTAGGTAGTTGGGTGGTTTGTCCGCGTACCGCATTGAGCGGCAGATGCTGAGTTTGCGCGAACTGCGTCACCTGAGCTGCGTTACAGAGCACCACCACGGGCGCAGTGGCGAGCAGCGTGTCAGCGCTGTGCACCTGCCATTGACCGCACTCTTGCTGCAGAGTTAACACCTGCTGTGTATTTTTTAAGCTGATCAGTGGGTGTTGGCTCAGTACCTTGCACAGCGCAGGCGCATTGACCCAGCCGGCATCGGGATAAAATAAACCTTCGTGAACCAACTCCACGCCAGCGAGATGGCTGGCCTGCTCAGCACTGACCGCCTGCAAAACATCCTCTGGGAAATGCTCAGCAAGTGTGGCAAAACGCGCTTGCTCTTTGGCGTTGAAGGCCAGCTGTAAAATACCGCACGGATCCCAATCCTCTGCGCCAAGCTGGGCTGGCTGAGTCGCGCTGGCCGTGCTGAGAGCGGCTAATAAGCGCCGCGTGTAGCCAAAGCCTGAGAGGATAAAGCGCGATAATGCAGTGTGATGCGCGGAGAGCTTGAGGTATAAAATCCCTTGCGCATGGCCTGAGGCTTCTTGGGCAATCTGTTGATGCTGCTCGATCAATGTCACTCGCCAACCGCGCGCGGCTAAACTGGCGGCACTGGCGCATCCCGCTAAGCCTGCGCCCACCACAATGGCATGGCGCTGTTCAGGTGCCAGAGCCAGTGGCGTCGGGCGTGCAAACCACGGGCTGTTACGCGCTGTGCGCGCATCAGGATCAGGCTGAAAGTGCCCAGCCAGCATCTCGCGCTTACGACCAAAACCCGGCACCCGCAGCATGGCAAAGCCTGCCGCGATTAATCCGCGCCGCACAAAACCCGCACTGGTAAAGGTAGCCAGAGTGGTGTGCGCGCTGGCCAAACGTGCCAGCTGCGCAAAGACCTGCTCGTTCCACATCTCAGGGTTTTTCGCTGGTGCAAAACCGTCTAAGAACCACGCATCAATTTGAGCATCCAGTTGCTGCAGCATAGCCAGTGCGTCGCCGATTAACAGGGTTAAGGTGATGCGCCCATGCTCCAGTTGGATGTGTTGAAAACCTGCATGAATCGCGCGGTACTGCTGCAGTAATTGTTCGCGTAATGCATTGAGCTGTGGCCAAAGCGCTAAGGCTTGGCTGAGATCTGCGGCCTGTAAAGGGTATTTCTCCACGCTAATAAAGTGCAGGCGCGCATCGGCTGGCGCATATTGTTGAAAGCACTGCCACGCACATAAAAAGTTTAAACCTGTACCAAACCCCGTTTCACCAATCACAAAAGTTTGCCCCGCGCTCAGTGCCGCAAAGCGTTCCGGCAGTTGGTTGTGCGCAATAAAAACATACTGCGACTCAGCCAAACCCGAGGCACTGGAAAAATACACATCATCGAATTGGCTTGAGAGCGGTTGGCCTTGCGCATCCCAATTGAGTTGTGCGTGATGGGTCGAAGTCATAGAGTGGTACCTTGTGCGATGGCAGATGTGCTGAGTGGTGAGGGCCGGTTGTGCGTTGCAAGTTTACTGCGAATCGAGTGCGGCACAAGTCTGGTGTTTATCGGCCACGCTGCGGATGGTTTTTTGCTACACTGCGCGGCTCTTTATTGATGGTGTGAGCGGGTTATGTTGCAGCACGATGCAGGGTGTTTAACGCATGGTATTGCTGATGCATTGGCGCAGCGCATTGTGTCCGGTGACTTAGCTGGTGGCGTGGCGTTACGTGAAGTGGCGATTACGCAAACCTACCAAGTCAGCCGCAGTTCGGTGCGTGAAGCGTTGCTGTTATTGCAGCGCCGCTACTTGGTGGATATTTATCCGCGCCGTGGTGCACAAGTGCGTGTGCTGACCGCGCAAAACGTACAAGATTTATATGATCTGAGCACCGAGCTCTATATTTTACTGGGAACTTTGCTGGCGCAACGCTGGCAGACGCAGGCGCAGTTATTGCCCTTTCTTGAGGTGCGCCGTGCGATGCAGTTGAGTGTGCAAAATAAAGATGTTGAGAGCTTTATCAAGCACAGTTTTGCCATTGTCGAAGTGGCCGCGCCCATTGTAAATAATCCCTATCTGCAACAAGCCTTAGTCAATGTGATGCCGGCTGTGAGCCGCACCTACTATGCTGCCTTTACACAGCGCAGTACTGAAATGGGGCAGTTCACCCGTATCTTTGATCAATTGTTGGTCGCAGTGCAGGCCCGCCATACCGATAAAATTCGCCAATTGCTGTATGCCTACGCACAGAAAAACTGTCAGTTGGCCTTGCGTGCCTTACCTAGAGAGCACTGATTTATGCGTCTAAAGTGCATTCGTTTAGCGGGTTTTAAATCCTTTGTCGACCCCACTACCGTCAGCTTTCCCAGCAATATGACCGCTGTGGTTGGACCCAATGGTTGTGGTAAATCCAATATTATTGATGCGGTGCGTTGGGTGCTGGGTGAAAGCTCGGCGAAAAACCTGCGCGGCGAGTCGATGACTGATGTGATTTTTAATGGTTCGACCAGTCGCAAGCCTGTGTCCCAAGCCAGTATTGAGTTGGTGTTTGATAACAGCGACGGCACTTTGCAAGGTGAATATGCCAGTTACGCTGAAATCTCCATCCGCCGCCGCGTTACCCGCGAAGCGCAAAGCACCTATTTTTTAAATGGCGTGAAGTGCCGCCGCCGCGATATCACTGATATTTTCTTGGGCACCGGACTGGGGCCGCGCAGTTACGCCATTATTGAACAAGGTATGATTTCGCGCTTAGTGGAAGCGCGCCCCGATGATCTGCGTATCTTTATTGAAGAAGCGGCCGGCATTTCTAAATATAAAGAGCGCCGCCGCGAAACTGAAAGTCGTATTCGCCGCACCCAAGAGAACCTTGAGCGTTTGTCTGATTTGCGTGACGAGTTGGGTCGCCAGATTGAACGATTGCAGCGCCAAGCCCAAGCCGCGCAGCAGTATCAAGACTACAAAGCCCAAGAACACCAACTTAAAACCCAATTACTGGCCTTGCGCTGGCAGCTCTTGGATGGCCAAGCCACTGAGCAGAATCAGGTCATCGCTGAGCTGGACACCGCGCTGCAAGCCTGTATCGCTGAGCAGCGCCAAGCCGATGCTAAAATTGAGTTGCTACGCGATGGGCATCATGATTTATCAGAAGGGTTCAACCGTGTGCAAGGTCGCTTTTATGCCATAGGTGCAGATATTGCGCGCCATGAACAAAGTATTCAGCATGCCCAGCAACGCTTCGCTCAACTGCAAGACGAGATCCGCGAGGCTGAGCGGGTGCGCCTTGAGGCCGAAAGCCATTTGGCCAGTGACCGTGAGGTGCTGGCCCAGCTCAGCGCTGAATTATTGGAGCTGACCGAGCAGCAAGCCGAAGCTGAACTCAATGCAGAATGCTCGGCCGCTGCTTTTTTACACGCAGAAGAAGCCCTGCACGATTGGCAAGAACGCTGGAATACCGCAACTGAGCACAGTGCCCAACCTCGCAGTGAAGCAGGCGTGCAGCGCGCGCGTATTGATCAGTTAGCCGCCAGCAGTCAGCGTTTAATCACCCGCCAACAACGCTTGCAGGCTGAACAGCACAGTGCGCAGGATGATCCACAGGCGCAGAGTCTGGATGCGTTGCGCGAGCAAGTGGATGAAGCGCAAGTTTATTTGGATGAACTGGCCGCCACGCAACAGGTACAAGTTGCGCAGTTGCACGACACCCAAGCGCAGCTGCGCGAGAAAACCCAACAGCAGCAACAGGTGCAAGGCCAGCTGCAACGCACTCAAGGGCGTATTTCGGCCTTAGAAGCCTTGCAGCAGGCGGCGCTCAATCCTGACCAAGGTGTACAAGAGTGGCTGGAACACCAGCAATTACAGCAGCAACCGCGCTTATTGGATGGTTTAAAAGTCGCAGCCGGCTGGGAACTGGCGGTGGAAACCGTGCTGGCTGCTGATTTGCAAGCGGTGCAGGTGCAGAGCTGGGAGGACTTGGATGTCAGTCGTTTAACTACTGGGCACTTGCGTTTAGTCAGTGAGAGCAGCGCCGTTGCGCCGGTGAAGAACAGCTTACTGAGCCAAGTGCTGTCGAGCACGCTGGATGTCTCCCCTTGGCTGGCGCACGTGTATGCCGTGGCAACGCTCGACGAAGCGCTGCAGTTGCGCCCGCAGTTAAACAGTGGCGAAAGTGTGGTCAGCCAAGATGGGTATTGGTTGGCAGGGCATTTTTTGACCGTGCAGCGCGGCGATGAGCAGAACAGTGGTGTTTTGGCGCGCGCACAGGAATTGGATACTTTATACATCCAGGTTGCTGAGCTGGAAGAGCAGTTGCACCAGCTCGACGCACAGCTGCAAGTACTGCATCACACCCGCCAATCCGTGCAAGCGCAGAGCGAGCAGTTACGCCGTGATGAGCACAATGCACATCGGGTATTAAGTGAATTAAAAAGCCAGTTATCCGCCAAGATTGCACGCATTGAACAGCTGCAATTGCGTCGCAGCGCACTCACGGCTGAATTGGCAGAAGTCACTGAGCAACAACAGATCGAAGCTGAAGAAATCGGTGCAGCACAGCTCTTATTAGAAGATGCACTGAATGCCACAGCCATGGCCGAGCAGCAACAGCAAGCCCTGCACGCCGAGCAAGGGCAGTTACGCAGCCAGTTTGAGCAGCTGCGTCAGCACGCGCAACAGGATAAAAACGCACAGCATCAACTGGCGCTGCGTATCGGTACCTTAACCACCCAGCAGCGCTCAACCGAGCAAGCCTTAGAGCGCTTAGAACAGCACTTTGCTCAGGCCAACCAGCGCCGCGAGCAGCTCAAATTAAACCTTGGCGAAGGCCAATCACCCATTGCTGAGCTGCGCGCACAGCTGGATGATTTATTGCACAGCCACTTGGCGATTGATGATGAATTACGTGCCGCGCGCCTTGCCTTAGAAGATGCCGATACACAGATGCGCGAGACCGAGAAGCAACGCAGTCAAGCCGAGCAACGGGCGCAGAATGTACGTGAGCAACTCGAACGCCAACGCTTGGCTGGGCAAACTCTCACCGTGCAAAAAGATACGCTCCAGCAGCAGCTGCAAGCCCTTGAAGCCGATGTACATCAGCTGTTAGCGCACTTGCCTGCGACGGCGCAAGCCAGTGATTGGGAGCAACAACTGCAGACTGTAGCGACCCGCATTGAGCGTTTAGGAGCCATTAACCTCGCCGCGATTGAAGAGTATCGCCAGCAATCTGAGCGCAAAAACTACTTGGATGCGCAAAACGATGATCTCGTTGAAGCACTGGACACCCTAGAAAATGTAATCCGCAAGATCGACCGCGAAACCCGTAATCGTTTTAAAGAAACTTTTGATCAGATCAATATCGGCTTACAAGAACTGTTCCCGAAAGTCTTCGGCGGCGGCCATGCCAGCTTAGATATGACCGGCGATGATTTACTCAGCACCGGCGTGGCTATTATGGCGCGGCCACCGGGTAAGAAAAACAGCACCATTCATTTACTCTCCGGCGGCGAAAAAGCCCTAACTGCACTGGCGCTGGTCTTTGCCATCTTCCAACTTAACCCCGCACCTTTTTGCATGCTCGACGAAGTCGACGCACCACTGGATGACGCCAACGTTGAACGCTATGCGCGCCTCGTGAAAGAAATGTCGCAGAGCGTGCAATTTATCTACATCACCCACAATAAAGTCGCCATGGAAATGGCCGATCAACTGCTGGGCGTCACCATGCAAGAACCCGGCTGCTCCCGCTTGGTGGCGGTGAATGTGGAAGAGGCGGCAGCGTTGGCGGAGAGCTAAGTAATCTTGAAACTGTTTGCCTGAACAGCCTATTAGGGCTGATATGCGTTTATATGCTCGATTGCAAACTTAGAGTTGCTTATTTTCTGCAGGGTTTTTAATTTAAAGCTATAGATATCAATGAGTTATAAGTTATGCGGGCAGGATAGTGTGCATACCAACAGTAAGATAGGCGGCATGCTCGATTTGTTGCTTAGGAATGCTTTGTCTTTTGTGATAAAGCCTTTAGTATTCAGGACGTTATATTAATTTATAGTTAGTGTGATCGATCAGCAAATCGAGCATGCATACTAATAAGCTGTTCGCAGAGGTCAAAATGAGTATTGAAGTAATAGTGGCATTGGTTGGTGCTGGCTCGGCCCTCATTGGGGCAATAGTTGGTGGAGCAGTGAGTGTTTTTTCTACAAAGGCCCAGCTTAAAGTTGTTAGTCGGCAAGTCGAAATTGATCAGCTGAGAAGGCTTGAAAGCAGTCTGGAATCTTTGCTTCAAAAATGGATGTCAATGAAAATGGATGTAACCGGACCCGTGAATACAGATCAAGTATTATCTCGGTTTACCGATATGTTTATATCAAGAGTTGGACTATTTATG
>SMEQ01000298.1_pt1 | contig 15468 bp, 15 predicted proteins | sample 2456281 | NCBI WGS metagenome assembly SMEQ01 (sample SAMN10132596, study PRJNA489261) | soil metagenome | isolation source: day1 antibiotic-loamy sand soil ammended with raw manure from dairy cow... | place: USA | collected 2015-04-01
GAAAATGAGAGCTTTTCGCGAAAGTTTGCTCAGAAAGAATGAAGATCAAATTTATGCCATAACACTTACTAAAGATGAAGTGTTTCCCTCTTTCGAAGTGGTGAACACCCTAAAAGGTGCTTATCGGGATATCAACATCCAACTAGATGAAATGGATTTTGATTACGACTATATACACGAGAATCCTTTCCCAACCAATGTCGCCAATTCAAAACAAGTAGATGAATGTTTTGATAAGGTCTTTGACAGAGTGTGCAACTTTTTAATTTAAACACTAAGATTATAAATTTCAAAACATACAATTCTCAAAGATCAAAAAAGCACAGATAAATAATTGAGCAAATTGCAAAATAGTAATAAAACCATAAATAAAACACCAATGAAACTAAAACATATAGCTTTAAACATTAAAAACAAAGATGAACTAACCGACTTTTACCAAAATATTCTCGGATTTCATTTAGCTCATCAATTTGATTTAAACGCTGATTTTGCGTCAAAAATATTTGGAATAGAAAAGCAAATAGAAGTGTTTCTCTATACCAATGGCAAAATAAACTTTGAGTTGTTTGTATATCCTGAAAAAACAACCCAAGGCTTTACACATGTATGCGTTGAAATGGAAGATTGTGAGATAGTAGCCCAAAGAGCCCATAAAGCAGGGTACTCAATAGTAAAAATAGAACGCGAAGACAAACCCGCTCTTCTTTTTGTAATGGACAAAGCAGACAACAAATTTGAATTAAAAAACTGGTAAGTATGTATAAGTATCTTTTTGGACCTGTACCTTCAAGACGTTTAGGCATGTCGTTGGGTATAGATTTAGTGCCTAAAAAAGTATGTACACTAAACTGTGTTTATTGCGAGGTGGGTGAAACTACTAAGCTTACTACAGACAGAATGGAATACATAAAATACGACAAAATTATTGGCGAGTTGCAACAGTTTATGAGCAACAAACCTAGTATTGATTATATCACTTTTTCGGGATCAGGTGAACCAACTCTTAACAGCCGTATTGGAGAAGTATTAACTTACATAAAACTGCACTACCCACATACTAAAACTGCAATTTTAACGTGTGGTGCATTACTTTCGTCGCCTCAGTTACGCAAAGAGCTATTTGAGGCCGATGTAATACTTCCATCGTTGGATGCCGCCACTCAACTTGTGTTTGAGAAAATAAATCGCCCCAACTCTAATCTCAACATTGAGACTTATATTAACGGCTTGATTAATTTTAGGAAAGAATATAAAGGGCAAATCTGGCTAGAAGTTTTCATGCTAAAAGGATACAACGACTCGCTTGAGGAGTTAGACTTAATAAAGAAAGCCATTCTAGAAATAAAGCCTAATATTGTGCAACTAAACACATTAGATCGTCCTGGAACAGTTGAAGGACTTGCTGCGATGACAAATGATGAACTGCAAAAAGTAAAAGACTATTGGGATATGCCCAGCGTAGAGATAATTGCATCGGCAGCTCAGCGAACAGATGTTGAATCTTACAACACCGATATTGAAGGCACCATTTTAACTACCATTGCTCGCAGACCTTGCACGCTAGACGATTTGCATCAGATATTAGGTATACATGTTAATGAAATAAATAAATACTTAGGAGCATTGGAGCTAAACAATAAAATAAAAAGCACTACACTTAATCGTGGTGTGTTTTATGAGCTAATAGATAAGTAGGCCATCTGTTTACTAAGAATCAACAGCGATATTTTATACATAACCCGCATTACTCATCACTCTTTTATTAATGTGTGTGTGTGTTATCTGCTAATAATGATAGTCGTGCCACCATAACATAGAATCATCAACAATTGATTGAAACAAAAAAAAGGATTCCATTATAGAATCCTTTTTTTATTTCAACCGTAACTAGTTGCCTAGTTATCAGCTTATATTGTTTTATTCAAACCTTACTACTTATTCGATACCAAGTAACTTAACATCAAAAACAAGCGTTGAGAATGGTTTGATAGTTGGTCCGCTTCCTTGAGGGCCATAACCTAAATCATATGGAATATATACTTTCCACTCAGATCCAACAGGCATTAGTTGTAACGCTTCTGTCCATCCTGGTATAACTTGAGTAACACCAAATACAATAGGCTCGCCTCTGTCAATACTACTGTCAAAAACAGTACCATCGATTAAAGCTCCATGATAATGTACTTTTACTTGATCTGATACAGTTGGAATTGCACCTGTTCCTACTTTAATAATTTCGTACTGAAGACCGCTAGGCAATACAACTACCTCTTCTCTTTTAGCATTTTCTGCTAAAAATGCTTCGCCTTCTTCAATTGCATCTTTGTTGTCAACTTTGCTTTTCTCATCTTGTATACGCTGAGACTCTTCTTGAGCTTTCTCTACACTAGCTTGTACAAAATCGCCAGCTTCTGCTTTAGTAATAGCCAACGTTTGATTTCTCAATGCTCCAAACAATCCTGAAATTATTTGCTCTTTGTTCATCTTTTTAGTTGAATCTGCAGCAAAAACCATTGATGTAAGTTGTGGCATCATTTGCTGAGAAATTTGATTACCAATACTAAGGCCTTGTATATAAGGAGTTTTCTCCTCACCAGCATTAAGTGACTCTTGCAAGCCTTTTAAGAATTGATTTAATTTTGGAGCATTTTCTTTATTCAAAGCGTCCATTTTAGTTTTCAATTCCTTCTCAAGACTTACTTTTTCAGTAGAGTCAGCTGCAGATATCTTCATCTGATATTCGTACTGCAAGCTATTTGTACTTTCAATAACACCCGACTGCTCTAAGAACTGAGTTAAACCCTGATCTGCCAATGAAACACCATAAGCATAAGAAAGCGAGTCGACATCGTTTTTCAACGATGCTTTTGGAGTCGATGTATTGCCTCCACAAGAGACAAGCAACAGACCGCCAATAATAATTGCACTAAGTGCAAGTAAGTTAATTTTCTTCATAAAAAAATGTTTAGTTTTATATTTATCTTTATTCAAAATGTACTCCTATACTTAAGGCTATTATTGAATACCCAACAATTCAACATCAAAGATAAGGGTTGCATTTGGTTGAATAATATCACCTGCACCTTGCTCACCATAAGCCATGTCAGAAGGTACAAAAAGTCTCCATTTCGATCCAACAGGCATCAGTTGTAATGCTTCTACCCAACCTTTAATTACTTGTGTTACACCAAACACAGCAGGTTGGCCACGTTGTACAGAACTGTCAAAAACAGTACCATCAATTAAAGTTCCATGATAGTGACACTGTACAGTATCTGTAGCAGTGGGGATAGCTCCGTCACCTTCTGTTAGTATCTCATATTGTAGTCCACTTGGTAGCACTACAACATTTTCTTTGGATTTGTTTTCGGCTAGAAAGCTCTCGCCTTTTTGTTTGTTTATTTGCAACATTTCGTTTTGTTTTTCACTAAAGTATACTTGAATGTGTTGAGTAGCCTCTTCCAAAGACATGGTAGGCTCTTCTTTTTTCATAATTTCAGTAAAAGCTTTTACAAAAGCTTCCACATCAAGGTTTTCTAATCCGGTTTGCATAAGTTGGGTAGCCATGCTCATGCCTAAAGAGTAACTTAAATTTTTCATTTTTATTTTTGTATATTACAGCGATGCCTATCTGTAATTAATTATAGTTTAGCTATTTCAATCAAATAAAATGGCATCATATTTTGTCATTTACAAAATACAACACAAAAGTAATACTTTAAATATGAAAAAGGGCAATTTAAAATAAAAAAAACAAGCTTCTGAACCCACAAACATTTAAAATACTCTTTAAACAACGATTATAGTAGCCTTTAGGAGTTTAAATAGAAATAAAAACGTACTATAATGTTCATGCTGAAGACTAACATAAATGCTAAAAGACAGTTTAAAACCTCATTTTAGACATCTCATTAGCTACATCATTAAACTCGCTTATCATCTCTTCTATTACCTGCTTTGCAGATATAATAGAGCCGATAGTAGATGCTACTTGTCCTATTTCGAGCTCGCCTTCAATTAAGTCTCCCTCGAAGATTCCTTTCCGAGCACGACCACGTCCTAACAGTTCTCTTATCTCTTCAGCTGAACCACCTTTATCTTCCAATGCTTTCACTTGAAAGTAAAACTCGTTTTTTATTAATCTAGTAGGACTCACCTTTTTAAGCGAAAGGATAGTGTCACCTTCAGTAAGGTTTACGCATCGCTCTTTAAACAAATTACTTGCCGAACTTTCGTGAGTTAAGGCAAATCGTGTACCAACTTGCACACCCTCAGCACCAAGAGCAAAAGCCGCTAGCATACTCTTGCCACAGGCAATTCCACCTGCTGCCATAACTGGTAAATCAACCGAACTACGCACTTGTGAAATAAGTGTAAGGGTTGTTGTTTCTTCTCTACCATTATGTCCACCCGCTTCAAACCCCTCTGCTACAACAGCATCCACTCCTGCCTCTTCTGATTTTTGAGCAAACTTAGAACTAGAAACTAAATGCGCTACTTTTATTCCTTCATTTTGAAGTTTAGAAGTCCATAGCTTTGGATTGCCTGCAGAAGTAAACACTATTGGCACCTTCTCTTCTATAATAATCTGCATAATCTCTTCAATCTGAGGATACATTAGAGGAACATTCACCCCAAAAGGTTTATTTGTTGCTGCTTTACACTTTTGTATATGCTCGCGTAATGCATCAGGATACATCGATCCAGAACCAATAAGCCCTAAGCCACCCGCGTTGCTAACTGCAGAAGCCAAACGCCAACCGCTACACCAAACCATTCCTCCTTGTATAATAGGATACTTTATACCAAACAGTTCTGTTATTCTATTTTTGCTCATAACCATACAATATTTTTATACAAAGATACTTTTTTTTCATGAAGGATGTAACTGAGACAAGCATTTTCGAGTTTTATTAGTAACTTTGCCTCTTCTATATTGATGATTAATAATTAACTCATAAGATTCATGAATATTCTGATACTTGGCTCAGGAGGGCGCGAACATGCATTGGCATGGAAAATAAAACAAAGCAAAAAAACTGACAAACTATATATAGCTCCAGGCAATGCAGGAACTGATATGGTAGGCAAAAATGTGGCAATAGCAACTACCGATTTTCCTACCATAAAACAATTTGTGTTAGACAAGCAAATAAATATGGTTGTTGTAGGTCCTGAAGCTCCTTTGGTAGAAGGCATTTACAACTTCTTTCGCGATGACTCTCAACTGAAAAACGTTTCAGTTATTGGTCCATCAAAAGAGGGCGCAGAGTTGGAAGGTAGCAAAAGATTTGCAAAAGAGTTTATGATGCGTCATAACATCCCTACTGCTAAATACAAAAGTATTACAAAGGACAACATTGACGAAGGACTTAGTTTCTTAGAGTCACTCTCACCACCGTATGTGCTAAAAGCCGACGGATTGGCAGCTGGTAAGGGTGTAATAATACTGAACGAGCGCATAGATGCCATTAATGTTTTAAATGAAATGCTATCAGGTATGTTTGGTGCAGCTAGCCAAACAGTAGTAATAGAAGAGTTTTTATCGGGCATAGAATGTTCGGTTTTTGTTCTTTCTGATGGCGAATCGTACAAAATACTACCCATTGCAAAAGATTACAAACGCATTGGAGAAGGCGATACTGGTTTAAATACAGGTGGCATGGGAGCTATATCTCCTGTCCCTTTTGCTGACGATGTTTATATGAACAAAGTAAAGCAGCGAATTATTGAGCCAACAGTTCAAGGACTAATTAAAGAAAACATCGACTATAAAGGATTTATTTTTATAGGTTTGATATCTGTGAATAACGAACCCTATGTAATAGAATACAATGTGAGATTGGGCGACCCCGAGTCGGAAGTTGTTATACCCCTCATAAAGTCTGATTTAGTAGAACTTCTTGAGGGTGTAGCCAATGGTAATCTTAACGAAAAAGAAATTACAATTGACAGTCGTTGTGCCGCAACTGTAATGCTCGTATCTGGAGGATATCCTGAAGCATACGAAAAGAATAAGAAAATTAATGGTTTAGGTGAAGTAAAAGACACCCTTGTTTTTCATGCAGGCACCATCAATAAAGAAGGAAGTATTTACTCTACAGGCGGGCGTGTACTAGCAATTACCTCTTTAGGTGAGACAAAGAAAGAGGCATTGGAGAAGTCATTTGAAGTTGCAGACTCTATTACTTTCGATAAAAAATACTATCGCAAAGATATTGGCTTTGATATAATTTAAACGTATGCGTTTATAATTAGCGGCAGAATTAATCATAGTTGCATGCTTAAAATGAGGCATTAGGAACAAAACATCATTTATGGATATAGCGAAAAAAGCAAAAGCCTTTTTTTAAGTAACAAAGTATAGTGTAATGCACAAAACATCGCGAAGGTTTAGAAGTAATTTAGTGGAATCACGCTTCACTCCTATCATTTTTGCACTTATTACTGTAAGTATGCGTCTTGGATTGTTTTTATCTGTAGGCATACAACAGCATAACTACAAAACAAGCTTTGTATGGCAAGCTATTTCTCCGTTCTTTTCAAATGACTGGGTATCATTTGCAGCAAGCACGCTTTCAATATTCATTATAGCCCTTATTTTTTCCGACCTCAATACGCGTTTCACTTTAATGCGTTTCAGAACATCGCTTCCTTTTGCACTAGTACTATTCCTACTGAGTATTCATCCGCTATTTTTGCGCATGTCTCCCAATTATATAAGTACTATCTTTATTCTCTTTTCACTCTCGCCATTAATAGAGTCTTATCAACAGCACACAACGCGTAGCTTTGCTTTTAGGTCGGGTATTTTAATTGCCATTGCCGCAACTTTTCAAGTATTTGCATTAGCCTTCTTGCCGCTTTGGTGGTACGGAGAGACATCGATGCATGGTTTTAAAATAAAATCTTTTATAGCACTCATGATAGGAGTTTTATTAGTGCTTTGGAATGTAGCTGGCCTTTACTTTTTGTTCGATAATATTGAATCATTCCTCACCCCATTTATACATTTTAGCAAGTTTGATTTAATTCCACCCCAATATACTTCTATACAATGGGCGGCTGTAGCATTACTGTCTCTACTTACCATTGTTTTAATAGTGCTAGATATTAAGGTTTTTAGACGCGAACGAGTAATAACACAAAAAACACTTTCATTCATAATTTTAATTTCTATTTCCAGTATTATTCTTCATTTTTTCTATTGGCAAGAAACGTATTTCTTTATATATCAGATTATTATCATGCTATCTTTTATAGTAGCTCATTATTTTTCGCATGTCAACAGAAAAGGGGGCGTTTATTTATTTATCTTCGTTTGCATCAGTTTAATTATGTTCTATGTAAACTATTTAGTTGGCAATCCGCTGCAGTTTTTATAAATGGAGATAACAAAACGTGGGCATCAGTTGTTTAGTTAATAGAGCATCACATACTATTAACAACAAACAACGGAGGCATATATGAAATACAATAACAAATTTATTATTCTTTCTCTTATTGCACTTAGTATACTTTTGGGAAGTTTGACAAGTTGCAGAACAAGTCAAACGGCTGTAGAAAAAGCTAAGAAAGCAAAACTTATAGACGAGCAAATAGAGAACCTCGATTTCAAGTTCATTGCCAACCACGCCTATCCAATAGGTTATCCATCAATGCCCTTAACTTCGGTATACGATGTAACTGTTTCGGCTGACACCGTAAAAGCCTACTTACCCTACTTTGGTAGAGCTTATAGAGCTCCGATGAATTCAAGTGAAGGAGGAATAAAATTTAAAAGCACTGACTTTGAATCAGAAGTTCTAACAGGAAAAAAACATGGTGAATGGCATGTTACAATTAAAACAAAGGATACAACTCGCCCATTTACACTCTATTTTCATTTATGGAACAATGGAACAGCACGCTTAGATGTAAAGGATCCAGATAGACAATCCATCTCTTTTCAGGGATTGATAGAAGAGAGGAAAACAGAAGAGTAAAAAAAAGCCCAACTTAATGGGCTTTTTTCATATAATTACTTTTGATTTTACTAAAGTTTATCTACCAAATTTCTCGGCAAATAAAAAGTATCATTCTTATCGATATAAACAGTAACCGAACCTAAATCAAACGATTCACCATTCAGAGTTGCTACTGAAGAAAAAGCGGGTACTCTTAAAGTGTTCTTTCCGTTTTTTACAACCAATATTGGAATATCGCCATCTTTATTTTCAATTACGTACTCCATATCTACAAACACATCTCTATGCTTTGCAAAGATACGCTGAGTCAACTCTGGAAGAGGAGTCTCTAAACCCGAAACTTTGAAAAGATAGTCGTTTATCTCTGTGTTTTTAAGATGCCCCATTGGCACATCCCCTTCTGGGTGATAAGCTGCAAGCAACACTTCTTCGCCAGTGTGACCGCCGGTTGTGAATCCAAAACACATTTTCGAGTTCATCAAATTAACAATGTTGTGTGTCAGGTTTGGACTATTTGCAATTTCCATATAGTTACCTTCCTTATAGTTTTTTGAAGAGATTAGCGTCTGCAACTCCTCATCAGTAAGATCAATATCTGTATGCTTTTTAAATTCAGCTTTCATGTCTTCGGGTTCAACATCTATCAGTTTTTTCTCTATCCCCGATGCTGTAAGTTTATATTTAGATACTTCTCCAAACAGTTCTTCTAATGTTAGAGTATCATATCCTTTACACTCTGCTTTGCCAATTGTAATACCACTATTACCATGGTCAGATAAAATAACCACCGCCGTTTCACCATCTTTCTTAGCAAACTCAATAGCTTTACCTACAGCTTTGTCAAAAGCAAGGTACTCTGTAATTATTCCTACAGGATCGTTTCCGTGTGCAGCCCAATCAACCTGACTACCTTCTACCATTAAGAAAAATCCATTTTCATTTTTAGAAAGAATTTCTATTGCTTTCTGTGTCATTTCGGCCAACGAGGGTGTAAACTCTGGATCGCGATCTATATCGTATGGTAGCGCTCTATCATGAAAAAGTGCCCAAACTGGATTGTCACTATTATAATTTAGCATTGCACCCCTATCATCCTGAATAAGTGTTGTACCATTGTTTTGAAAATGCTGTTTAATGTCATCAGTCAAAATACGATTACCACCACCAAACATCACATCTAAATTTTGATATGCCATTTGAGGTGCAAGAGCATTATAGTTTCCTCGATTGTAATGATGCGATGCACAGTCTGCAGGCGTTGCATGAGGGAACTCACAAGTTACTACCAACCCTGTAGCTTTGTTCTTCTCAATCTTTGAAGCTTCTAATATAGTTGCTAAAGGCTGATAAGCCATTGTTGAATCGATAGGATATAAATCGTTAGCAGGGTCGTGAACTGGATATATAGACACATTGCCAGTACGAGCGGGTACGCCAGTCATATAACACGAAGTTGTAGGAGCAGAATCACCAATAGGAGCATTTGAAGAAAACGTAGAAACAGTTCCTGTAAAATAAGGGTCTACGTTTAGGGCATCACCCATGTTATTATACACTTTATACCAGCGTGCTGCTGAATAAACTCCTATCGATGTGCCATCGGGAATCATAAGAATTACATTTTTCACAGGCTTTACTGCTTGTGCAAAAGTAACGGATGCTATGAATATAAATAGCAATAAGAGATTTGGTTTTTTCATTTCAGTTTTATCTTTAGTTATTAATTGACTTTAAAGGTACAATTTTTTATTTGATGCAATTATTATTTTAATGTTTAAAGAGTTGCATTTATTTTGATTTAACCATTATATAACATTTATAGATAAAGATAGATGACTATTAATTAGTAATTTTGCACAAATTGATAAATAAAAAATATGAATAATAAAAAAAGACCGCTCATTCTTATTACAAATGATGATGGATACAGAGCAAAAGGAATACGCACACTTACTACTTATTTAAAAGACATAGCAGACATTATAGTATTTGCACCAGACCAACCTCAATCGGGTATGTCAAGTGCAATAACATCAATAAACCCATTGCGCTACTTTTTATATAAAGAAGAAGAAAATGTAACAACATACATTTGCAACGGAACACCTGTAGACTGTATAAAATTGGCCATGAATGTGCTAGACAAAAAGCCCGATATGATTTTCTCGGGAATCAATCATGGCTCTAATGCAGCTATTAGTGTGCTATATTCAGGAACAATGGGAGCTGCCATTGAAGGTTGTATATACGACATTCCATCGGTTGGTATGTCGCTATGCGATTTTGATTCTGATGCAGATTTCTCGCAAAGTGGACTCATTGCCGCTAAAATTGCACAAAACATTTGGAAAGAAAACCTGCCTAAAGGTATATGTTTGAATGTAAATGTGCCAAAAGGTGAGGTTAAAGGTATGCAGATTGCTTCGCAAACTAAAGGCAAGTGGACCAATGAGTTTTTCGCATCGAAAGATGCCATGCAAAACGATATATTTTGGATGTCTGGAAGGTTCGATAATTGGGAAAAGGAAAACAAGAAAAGCGACGAGTGGGCACTAGCAAACGGATACGCATCGGTTGTTCCTGTTAAAGTAGACATGACACACTACGAGATAATAGACCAATTAAAACACTGGGAACAAGAGGTTTTTACTAAGTAGCACAAGTTTCAGTATAAAAACTGCGTTAAATACAGACCACAAACATATATGAAATATTATCTTATTGTAGGCGAAGCCTCTGGCGACTTGCATGCTTCGAACCTTATGCAGGCGATAAAAGAAAAAGATGAAAATGCAGATTTTCGTTTCTTTGGTGGCGACCTAATGCAAGAAGTTGGGGGAACTTTGGTGAAACACTATAGAGAACTAGCTTTTATGGGGTTTATACCAGTTCTGCTTAATCTTAAAACAATTTTACGCAACCTTGAGATTTGCAAAAAAGATATAGTAGACTACTCGCCCGATGTAGTAATATTGGTGGACTATCCTGGTTTTAATTTAAAAATAGCGAAACACCTAAAGCTGCACACTTCTATTCCTGTTACATATTACATATCGCCAAAAATATGGGCTTGGAAAGAATATCGTATCAAATCATTTAAAAAGTATGTAGATCAAATGCTCTGCATACTCCCATTTGAGGTTGACTTTTACAAAAAACATAACTACCCTGTAGATTATGTAGGGAATCCAACAGTTGATGCAATTAGTAATAGAGAAAATAGCGAGCAAACATTCAACGAGTTTATCAAACTAAATAAACTTGAAGATAAACCCATTATAGCAATATTGGCTGGCAGTAGAAAACAAGAAATTGAGGATAATCTACCCTCAATGCTTAAAGCTATAGAGCTATTTAAGAGTCACCAAGTAGTTATAGCAGGAGCACCTGGCATTGATGAACACTTCTATGACAAAATACTCGACCAAGAAAACGCCTCATTAATTTTTGGCCAAACTTATAATATACTCGCGCAGGCTAATGTAGCTCTAGTAACTTCGGGCACTGCAACACTTGAAACAGCATTGCTAAATGTGCCACAAGTAGTGTGCTATAAAACTCCAGTTCCTAAACTTATCTATTGGGCGTTTAAAAACATTTTACACACACCTTATATTTCTTTGGTAAACCTCATTGCAAATAAGGAAGTGGTACGAGAGTTATTTGCAAAGTTTTTTACAGTAGAAAACATCCACGATGAAACTGAAAAGCTGCTCTTCGATTCGAAGTATCGCAACAAGATGCTGAGCGAATATAAAGCTATTCAAAAATCATTAGGAACCGAAAACGCCTCAAATAAAGCAGCTAATTTAATATACAATCGTTTGTCAAAATGATGTAATCTCAATTATAATTGACACAAAAAGCACATCAAAGTGGTTAATAAATTTCTTTTAATCACTTTTTTTGCTTTCTTTGTATAGTATCAATAATTATTAAAACTTAATCACATGAAAATAGGTATTCTTACATCAGGCGGCGACTGCCCGGGAATAAATGCAACCATTAGAGGAGTAGGAAAAACAGCTATTAACCATTACGGAATGGAAGTAATTGGTATTCACAATGGTTTTTCGGGGATAATAAATAAAGATGTTTCTACACTTACAGAGCGCTCACTCTCTGGAATTCTAAATCTAGGAGGAACAATATTGGGGACAGCAAGAGAAAAAAGCTTCCGCAAATTAATAACCTCTCCCGATGAGGAAGATCGTAAGACAATTAAAAAAGCATACCATGAACTAGGCCTCGACTGTTTAGTTTGCATTGGTGGCAACGGTACACAGCGTACTACTTGGATGCTTTCTGAGATGGGATTGAATGTAGTTGGTGTGCCAAAAACAATCGATAATGATATATATGGAACTGATATAACTTTTGGTTTTGATACAGCTGTAGGTATTGCAACTGAGGCAATAGATAGACTACACTCAACAGCTAGCTCACATCGAAGAGTAATGGTAATAGAGCTAATGGGGCACCACGCAGGGTGGATTACTCTTAATAGTGGCATGGCTGGAGGTGCAGATATTATACTTCTACCCGAGCTAGGATACAACATGAAAGTTATTATTGATAAAATAAACGAGCGATTGAAAATGGGTAAACCCTACTCAATTGTAGCAGTAGCCGAAGGAATTGAAATTCATGGCAGTAAAATGCGCCCAGCAAGTTTCTTTGCACACCACATAGAAAAAGAAACAGGAATTGAAACACGCGAAACAGTGTTAGGCTATGTACAAAGAGGTGGATCTCCCTCGCCATTCGACAGAACACTTGGTACTGAGTTGGGCGGGCATGCTACTCAACTTATTCATGAAGGAAAGTTTGGGAGAATGGTATCTGTAAAAGGAAGAGGAATTAGCGATGTTCCGCTTTCGGAAGTTGCTGGTAAACTTCGACTAGTTACCCCAGACAACAATTTAGTTATTCAAGGCAAACGTATAGGTATATCATTTGGTGTAAGTAACGATTAAAACTCATCAATAGATTTGTATAAACGACACAGATATAAAAAAACTCCTTTTCTGAAAAAGAAAAGGAGTTTTTTTATGTTTCGAGTGTAAAGTTATTATCACTAATAACTAAATCTCGTATATAATTACACCTAATTTATATCTATAGGTCTTACTGGGTCGGAATTCTGATTCTGTTTTTCTTCCTCTGTACTGGCACTCAGCAACATGTTTTGAAATTCAATATCTTCATCAATTTTTCTCAAAGCTATTTCAGCTGCTTTCTGATGCGACTCTTTTTTTGAATACCCAACACCTTCGCCACAATCAACATCTGCTATAAAAACACTAGAGTGAAATATAGGGTTATGCTTAGCATCGTAGTAAGAATCAACAACATCAAATCTAACTTCAAGCCTATGTTTCTGTCCCCACTCTATCAACCTTGATTTAAAATCAATTTCAGTTTTCACAACATCTTCAAAATCGAGGTGTTTTTCGATAAGCGTTTGAAACACAAACTTTTTAGCTATCCTATATCCTTGGTCTAAGTATATAGCAGCAATAAGAGCTTCTAGGGCATCTCCATACATATTGGTATTGTGCGCTACATTACGCGTAGAAGTTACCAAGAGGTCTTCTAAGCCTAACTCTACAGCCAGCTTATTCATTGTCTCGCGCTGCACAATGCGTGAACGCATGTTGGTAAGAAATCCCTCTTTCTTATTTTCAAACTCTTTATACAATATGTCGGCTATAATAGCATCTAGTATGGCATCTCCCAAAAACTCTAGGCGTTCGTTATTTACCCACTTACCATTATTTAGTCTAATCGATGATGATTTGTGTGCAACTGCCTGTTGGTAAAGAGATATATCGTGAGGATAAAATCCTAGAATCTTATAGAATGTAAGATAGGGCTCCTTCCCTTTTCTAGGAATAGCCCTGATCTTTTTGTATAGTTTATTAATCACACTTACTCCGTGTATTTTTTGAGAATAACGCTTGCGTTATGTCCTCCAAAACCAAAAGTATTGGATAGCGCTACATTAATTTCTCTTTTTTGGGGTTTGTTGAATGTGAAATTCAATTTATAGTCAATCTCTGGATCTTCGTCTCCTTCTTCAAAATTGATAGTAGGTGGTACAATTTGATCTCTTATCGACAATACACTAAAGAGTGCTTCAATTGCTCCTGCAGCACCAAGTAGGTGACCAGTCATAGATTTGGTAGCACTAATGTTTAGCTTGTAACTATGTTCGCCAAATACATCTAGTATAGCCTTTACTTCAGAAATATCTCCTACAGGTGTAGAAGTACCATGAACATTGATATAATCAACCTCTTCTGGTTGCATTTCTGCATCTTCCAAAGCATTTCTCATTACTAGTTTTGCACCTAACCCTTCAGGATGTGAAGCTGTTAAATGGTAAGCATCGGCAGACATACCTGTACCTATAACTTCTGCATAGATTTTAGCTCCTCGAGCTTTAGCGTGTTCATACTCCTCTAATATTAGAGAAGCAGCACCTTCACCCATAACAAAACCATCGCGACTCTTACTAAAAGGTCTTGAGGCAGTTTCGGGCGATTCGTTGCGAGTTGAGATTGCATGCATTGCATTAAAACCTCCAACTCCAGCGTCGGTTATAGCAGCTTCGGCACCTCCTGTAACAAAAGCGTTTGCTTTACCCAATCTAATTAGGTTGTAAGCATCGGATATTGCGTGGGTTGACGAAGCACAAGCAGATACTGTAGCATAGTTAGGGCCACGCAGTCCGTAAATCATAGAGATATGCCCTGTGGCAATATCGGCTATCATTTTCGGAATGAAAAATGGATTAAATCTAGGTCCTTTTTCTTTGTTTTTAGCGTAATATCCTACTTCTTCTTCAAAAGTTTTAATACCACCAATACCTGCTGAAAAGATAACTCCTATTTTATCTAGGTTTTCCTTTTCGAAATCCAAACCAGAATCTTCAATTGCTTCTTTTGCAGCAACTATTGCCAGTTGTGAATATCTATCTAATTTTCTCGCTTCTTTTCTTTCAAAATGTTCGGATTCATCAAAATTCTTAACTTCGCAAGCGAATTGTGTTTTGAATAATTCTGCATCGAACAAAGTAATAGGTCCAGCACCGCTCTTACCTGCAAGGGCATTTTCCCACGTTTCATTAACGTTGTTGCCAATCGGTGTAAGCGCTCCCAGACCTGTTACTACTACTCTTTTTAATTCCATATAATTATTTGATGGATATTTACTTTGCGTGTTCTTCTACATAAACAACCGCATCTCCAACAGTCGAAATTTTTTCGGCTTGATCATCTGGAATTGAAATATTGAATTCTTTTTCAAACTCCATAATCAACTCTACAGTGTCTAGTGAATCTGCTCCTAAATCATTTGTGAAGCTTGCTTCGTTGGTAACTTCAGATTCTTCAACTCCTAATTTATCAACGATAATTGCTATAACTCTTGATGCTGTTTCAGACATAATTTTTTGATATTAATTAATAAATAAACTTTTATTCGTAATTTTGCG
>SMEQ01000299.1_pt1 | contig 15425 bp, 16 predicted proteins | sample 2456281 | NCBI WGS metagenome assembly SMEQ01 (sample SAMN10132596, study PRJNA489261) | soil metagenome | isolation source: day1 antibiotic-loamy sand soil ammended with raw manure from dairy cow... | place: USA | collected 2015-04-01
AAGAAAATCTTGGAAAGTCATTTTGATGAATTTACCAAAAAACATTACGATAAAATTCAGAAAAAACTGGAAATCAGCGACGATAACTTAAGAGATGCGGTTGCAGAAATCATTCGCTTGAACCCAAAGCCAGGAGGTTCGATGAAAGAATCTGTAAAGTCTATGCAGCAGATTATTCCTGACTTTGTGATTTATGAAAACGAAGGTCGATTGGAATTGACCATCAATGGCAGAAATGCACCAGAATTAAAAGTAAGTCGAGAATATGAACGTATGTTGCGCGGATATTCTGAAGGTGCAAAAACATCTAAATCAGACAAAGAAGCATTGACTTTTGTGAAACAGAAACTGGATGGTGCAAAATGGTTTATTGATGCCATTCGTCAGCGACAAAACACCTTGCTTTTCACCATGAATGCAATCATGAATTATCAGAAGGAATATTTTTTAACTGGTGACGAAACCAACTTACGTCCCATGATTTTAAAAGACATTGCGGACATTGTGAACATGGATATTTCTACAATTTCTCGCGTAGCAAACAGCAAGTACGTTCAAACTGCACAAGGAATTTTCCCGTTGAAATATTTCTTTTCGGAATCCTTATCTACCGATTCAGGAGAAGAAGTTTCGACACGCGAAGTAAAAATGATTCTTTCGGAGGCAATTGAAAACGAAGACAAAATCCGTCCGTTAACAGACGATAAATTGACTGCAATTTTAACTGAAAAAGGGTACAACATTGCCCGTAGAACAGTTGCAAAATATAGAGAACAATTGAATATACCAGTAGCCAGATTACGCAAAGAACTATAATGAGGTGGACGTCAAATATCATATCTTGGATTTTCATTCCTTTATTCATGCCCATGTATGGTTTGTTACTTGCCATGTTTGTACCGACCGTAAGTAAAAGTGCTATGCTTCAGCAGCAAAACCTGTATGCGATGCCGTTTCAAAACAAGTTACACCTGCTGATTTTATACTTCATTCTCACTGTTTTGGCACCCGGTCTATCCTTATTAATGATGAAGCGCCAAAAAAGAATCGCAGACTTACAAATTGAGAACAGGCAAGAACGAACGTATCCCATCGTCTTAACAGCAGTTTACGGAGTGATTTTAGGTGTTTTTCTATGGTCACAAATACCGAAAAACGCCATCTCCCCACTCCTATTCGGGTTGCCTTGGGCAGGAGTTTTGGCTGGTGGAATTGCGGCAGGAATCAACCGTTTTGAAAAAATAAGCCTGCATGGAATTGGTGCTGGAATGCTTTTTGGATTTATTTTAATTTATTATCAAATGCAATCTCAGTTTTATATATCCATTTTGATCGGTGTTATTTTGCTGGGAGGAATCATTCTAATGGCGCGAATGTATCTTCAAAAACATACCCTTAGAGAAGCGATTTCAGGCTATTTGCTTGGTTTTGTCTCTACTTTTATCATCTTAAAATTGTTTTCAATTTACCTACCAATAAATATTTAATTTAAACGTATAAAAATGTCCATTTTAAAAAAATCATTCTTTATCCTTCTTGCAGCAGCAACCCTTGGCTCATGCAGCATGTTCAATAAAATAAAAGAAGAAGGCATCAATGTTTTCACCATTCAACAAGACCGAGATTTTGGCGCTCAAGTAGCCGCTGAAATTGACGGAAACCCAAGTGAATATCCCATTTTAGACTCAGCAAAGTACAAAGAGGTATACGCATACATCTATAAAGTTCGAGATAACATTTTAAACTCTGGAAAAGTTCAGCACAAAGACGATTTTCAATGGAGGGTGAGAGTAATCAATAACGACAGTATCTTGAATGCCTTTTGTACTCCTGGCGGTTACATCTATGTCTACACAGGTATTTTAAAATTCATGGACTCAGAAGACCAATTTGCAGGCGTTTTAGGTCATGAAATTGCGCACGCAGACTTGCGTCATTCCACACGCCAAATGACCAAGCTATACGGTGTGGATGTATTATTAAACATCATCGCTGGAAAATATGAGATGGTGAAACAAGTAACTGAGTCCATCGTAGGATTAAAATTCTCCCGTGACCATGAAACGGAAGCGGATCAACGCTCTGTTGAATACCTTTGTCCAACTCCATACAACGCAGCTGGTGGAGCCGGATTCTTCCAAAAAGTAGAAGAAATGAGTAAAGGTGGAAGGTCGATTGAATTTTTAAGCACACACCCAAATCCAGCAAATCGGATCGAACACTTTCACAATGCCAAAAAAGATTTAGGATGTCTTGGAAATCAAACATACACAAATGAATACCAGGCAATGTTAAAACAATTAGAAGTTAAAATTAAAATCCCGACAATTATCCGCAGATAAACAAAGTTAAGGCCGTGTACAACGACACATTAAAAGATGTTTCATCATGAAGTTTTATTTGACAGAAAACACATTTATTGATACTTCCAAAGGGTTTGACATTTCAATTCCTTTGGAAGGTAATGACCAGAATCCAAGAGCATGGTATGTGGAGCCACCGATTATTGAACCCGTTCGAAATGAAAACTTCATCGGATCAGTTCAAGAAGGAGGGGCTGTGAATTTTAGAAATATCTTTTTCAATCCACATGGTCACGGAACGCATACGGAATGCTTGGGACACATCACCGAAGAGGTTCACTCCATCAATCAAAACTTGAAAGAATCTTTTTTTACAGCGAAACTAATTACGCTCGAACCAACGTCTGTTATTAATGGAGAAACAATTGAAGAAGATTTCATTTTAATCCCAAGTCAATTCGAAACGATTTTGAAAAATGTGGAAACCCAAGCGTTAATCATTCGCACTTCTCCAAATGACGAATCCAAAAAGCATCTAAATTATTCAGCAAGCAATCCGGCATATTTGGATGTGAAAGTAAACCGCATCCTCAACAAAGCAAAAATCGAACATTTACTGATTGATTTACCTTCCGTTGATCGAGAAAGTGATGGCGGAAAATTAGAATTTCACCATGCATTTTGGGGTGTTCCAAATGATCCACAATTCCATAAAACAATTACAGAGTTAATTTTCGTTCCCAATCATATTCCAGACGGAGATTACATTTTGAATTTGCAAACCGCTCCTTTTGAAAACGATGCTACACCAAGTCGACCTGTCTTGTTTCAGATTGAAATGGCGTAAATCTTTTGTCATTGTATTGCTTTTAGCATTTCATCCATCGAATCAAACGTGTAATCTGCTATGATCAATTTAGGATTGGGAAAATGCGTTTTCTCTGGAATACAAACCACATGCATTCGCGCAGCTTTCCCTGAAATAACTCCGTTGATACTGTCTTCAATCACCAAACAATGCTGCGGATGAATTCCCAAGGTATCGGCAGTTGTTAAATAAACTGCTGGGTGTGGTTTTCCATATACTTCACGCTCTGCTGAATGAGTGAAATCGAAAAAATCTCGGATATTCAAGGTATCTAAAACACAATCGATCAACACTTCATAAGACGAAGTTGCCAAACCGATTTTCAATCCTTTCTGCTTGAAAAACACCAAAGAATCAACTACTCCAGGAAGAGGTTTACCATTCGCTCCCAACAACTCAACCATGCGATTAATAATTCGCGTCATCACTTCTTCAGGTGTCGCGTTTTCCCAAGGAGAAACTTTATACCAATATGCAATCACCTCATCCAAACGCAAACCGACTGTCATCTGAAAATCTTTACGAGTTAACGGACACCCAACAGACTCAAACACCTCTTCCATGGCGTCTTTCCAAACTGGTTCGGAATCAATTAAAACGCCATCCATGTCGAAAATCACGGCTTCGATTCCATCTAACATCAATTCTTTATTTTTCATTTAAAATTAGTTTATACAATTTCCCACCACCTAAAATGCGATGTCTCTCATCAGCTAGATAGAAATTTTTATTGTCTTTTGTAATTAAGGCTTCCTTTTGGCTGTATCCGCTCAAATTAATCGTTTCATGACGTGTAAATTTATGTTCGACCAATTTATATCCAATCACTCGATTATAGGTCAAAAACCAATATACATCGTCGTGTATGGTTACATCGGTAACGGCGTCTTTATAAAACCCATCACCTCCGATGTAAACCCAGTTTCGCTTTTTTAAAACATATTTGCCAGGCTTTGTAGGAACCGTATATTGGTGTGCATTTCCATCAAAGGGCTTGGTTCTACATTTGGTAAAAATGTGCAAAGAATCATTGTGAAATGCCAATGCTTCGGCATCAAAATTCAACAAACTGTCTGCTGGTGGAAAAGCGATTTGACCTTGATAACTAATTTCAATCTTTTCTGCTTCTACTGACTTTTTATTTAAAACATCAAGTAAAGAAACTTTATAGATTATCAAATCTTTCCGATTGTTGTTATTGTTTCCAATATCGCCGATGTAAATTGATTTGCCGTCGGACGTAATTGCCTCCCAATCTCTATTTTTCGCTTGACTCACTTCCACCTGATGAATTACTTCACCTAGCAAGTTTAAAAAATACAAAACCGGTTCATTCCCACTGTCGTTGTGAGCGATTAAAACGGTGTCATTTAAAAAGGTTAAACCCGAAATTTCATTCAGAGACGCAGGTAACTTCTGAACGGTTTTCAACTTCTGGGCACTTCCATAAGCAACAATGGAAACAAACAAAGTAACAACAAATAATTTCATCCGCTCTAGCTTTCAATTTCATTACTTCTGAAGGCAGAAGGTATTAAACTCGGAATGATCTTTAACACAATCGGCAGTAAAAGTGCTCCTCCAGGCAGCATGAAAATAGCCAGTGCCGGCATGGATTTAACAATGTCTAAAAATTGTGTTTTCACTTTTTCTTTTTCTTCCTTGGTTAATTCTGTCGTTGCAGATTTTTTAATTAAAAAAACCAACTCCTTGCTCCCTCTCAGCTCCGCCGCTAATTTATCTTTGTTCCGCGATAAGATTTTAACCCATTTATTGGTAAAGCTTCCGTACAATTTCACGTAACTGTTGTTGTCTTGAAGAAAAACGATTTCATCGTTGTGATTCAATACAAAATTCTCAATCATCACTTGCGTTTCAAACAATTCCTCTTCGGTTATTTTCAAACATGCACTCAAGCGATTCATGAAATCTGCTTCTGGAGAAGTAACGAGGTGACTCGAATAGATCGTCAACGCAGAGATGTTTATCAAAAAGCGAGTAAACAACTTGTTTTGCAGAAGCGAAGGTGAAAAATCGGCAAAAGTTGCACCTTCTTTGAATTTACTTTGTGCTAACTTTCGATGTTCATCGTCCAAATTTGCTGAGTTCAAAAAGACTTGAAAAATTTGTCTTTCTTTTTCTTCAACCTGACCATCGGCGTGAACTGACATGGTTAAAGCAATCAATGCATTGCAAGCATACTCTTCATAATTAGACTCTTGAATCACCATATTGGTTTTCATGAACTCTTCATATAATAAAATATCGAGGTACACGAATACATTGCTAACATGACTAAACCACTGAGTTTTATCCATGATATTGGACTTTATATCTGTCCTTTTGGAAAGCATGTACTCCAATTTCGTTTCTTTATTCTCTTTCAAGAAAAAAGTAACTAAGCGCAACAACGATTTGGTTCCGTGATTTCCATAAAAATTCAACAAAGAACTTGTGAACTTTTCAAAATCATTCACAGCATCGCCACCATGAGAAATGAATATCAAAAGATGAGATTCAAAAAGCAACAGTCTCAATCGCTCTTCATCGGTCCAATTTTTACAATCTAGCTCTTTCGCAAAAAGCATTTCTGCCGCAAACCCAAACAATATCCCCGATTTACTAAACACCAAATGTTTGTAATAATCGGCATCCATGTCTGCCGGAACATCAAAAACAGCCTTCACTTCTCCTTTTGCAAGAAGATCTCCGTATTTTGAAATCCAACCATTTGAACCGGGCGATAATATCATATTCAAGTTTATGATACAAATTTACATATTTTAATTCTAGAAAAGATTTCTTGTAGGATTGTTGAGCGGAAAAACACTAAAAATTCCACTTCATGCTCCTATCATCCAAAACAGCAAATGAAATCTTCCAATCCGTTCGAGGTTTTAGATTATTTCCGGTGGATAAAGCACAGTAAATTCCAATTCTCAATCGGCGTTTTGAGAATTTAAAATTTCGTTCCAGACCACCCAAAATTTCATAATGTTGCCATTTGTATTCGGTAACATACAAGGCACCCGCTCCAAAAGCCAAGCCGATTCCAGTCTTTTTCATGAATGGAATTTTATTGATAATGGACCCGTTGTCATGGTGAATGATATGTCCCTCATAAATTGTTCTGCTCGTGGGCAGAAGTGTGTACAACCCTTGGAAAGAGTACAAAGGATTTGAAAACCACAAAAAGTCACTTCTTCGGTTGTATTTCATATCCGCATCTTTCAGCGAACGCGTATTCAAAAACTGACCTGCCTTGATGTGATAGTTCGAAGTTCCGATGGTTCCGATTTTGAAAGTTTGTCTGATACCAAACAACAAATAGTCATGGTCCACATCACTCCCAAAAACACGGGGCAATCCTTTTTCGTAATAACCATATACGGTCGGCCATCGCGAACCTAAAATCACTTTCCGATTGGGTTCGCGCATGTACTTTTGTCCGGGTGTATAACTGACCGTAATGTTAGCAATCGCCGCTTGATAGGACTCAAAATCACTCGGTTTGTCGTTATTGAACACACTGTCTAAAAGCTCAACAAATTTATATCCTTTTAAAGTTCTCCGCTCAATAAACTGCACTTCTGGATTGATGTAAAAACCATTGAAAAGTTCTAAATCATACGACAAGCGCAATTGTGTTGCTTCGATAAAGTTGGAACGTTTGAAAATTTGAGAAATCGCATCGTAACTTCGAATGGCTTCAAAATCATGGGAGAAAAAGGCGCCAATGCTTCCTTGTCGAAACGGATCGTATCGGTATTTCCAACTGGTTCTCCCTTTGAAATCGTTATTTTTAAATCCGTAGGAAAGTTCTGTGTACGAATCGATGTATTTTTCATTTTCCCATTTCTTGAAGAAACTAAATCCAGGTGCTGCTCTTGGTCCTGCGATATAGATTGGTCTGGAGGATGCTGCAATTGAATTAATCGTCCATTGGATTTTTTTCTCTCGATTTCGGTGATCAACTCCAAACCAAACCACTTTCCAAAAAGTAACTTTATTAAAAGCTCGATCAACAGAATCGATGTATTCTTTCTGATTAACGCGATCCCGAATGCTGTCTTTGAAAAGAATAATTTGCTTTTCTTCATCGGTTAATGCGGTTGTTCGGGCGCCAACCCAAAAAGCTGTGTCTTTTTTATAGGCTTCTTTTTCAGTAACAGAAACCTCGTTCCCGAAAAACTTTATTGAAAATTGCGGATTAAAGAAGTAATTGGTGTAATCTGCAACCGTTTGACATTCAGAAACCTCGTCTTTAAATTTGTTTCCATAGGTCAGTTTTTGATTCAACAAAACATTTAAACTATCACCAGAATGACTATACGTTTGTTGAATTTGAAAGTAATCGTAACTTAATAAGTTCCCTTTAGAAAGCGTTAAATCAATCTTTTGAATCATCCAAATGGAATCAATAACGTAAATATATCCCGACAACGTGGATGTGGATGAAGATCTTGGAATGATTTTAATCTTGTGAATCTTCTGCCCGTCTTCTTGATACTGTGCTTCCAGCCGGTACTTATACGAAATTGAACCCGGACTAGAAATTGGTGACATGATTGGCGTTTGATGCAAATCATTCAGATAAATTAAATTTTGAAAGAAATTAAAATTCGAACGAGTGGTAGTTGTATAATACAACTGTTTGTCACTTCCTCGCAAGGTATAAGCATTCCGATATTCTTTCACCTTGTTAGGCGGCGCATAGTTGCGTTGTAATTTAGTTTCCAAAAAGTTGATGTCATTGTCTCCAGCAACAGCGCTTAATTCTCCATTTTCAAACGGGTCAATCGGATCTCCTTCTTCATCTTTTTTTGCTTTTTTACCTGTACGGGTGATTTTTTCAGTTGCCTTGATATACACGTCCACCGAATGGGGAATGGCCCAGGGATTAATTTCTTCTCGACGCTCCACTACTTTCATAATGATATCTCGGCCGGGGTTGGTTCGTTTAACCACGAAATCAAACTCCTCCAGCTCTTGAACTTTCATGGGAAAAAGCTGCATGTTTCGATTGACATCGCGATTGGAAATGGTCACATAAGATTCTCGATCTTCGTAACCTGCGGCTGAAAAAACCAAGAAATACTCTCCATTCATCAAGCGCATTTCATACTCTCCATTTACATTGGCCTGTGTCCGCAAATCGCTGTTGTCTTTTACGTACACATTTACGAAAGGGATACTCACGTTTCGCTCGTCTACAACCTGCCCTTTCAAAGAGTGCTGTGCCTGTACTCCAAGAGATATTAACCCGAAAAAAAGCAGTAAAATTTTACTCGGAAAATTCATTGAGTATATTTTGGCAGATTGAAAAGTTATTTTTACGTATTCTTTTTTTGATCGTCCAAAAATTTCTGGTGCTTCTCCATTCTTTTCATCATGGTACGGCGCAAGAAATACATTAGAAAGGCAATAATAGCAAATACATAATAGTGATACCAGCGATCGAAGCCTTCCTTAATCCCGAAATAAGTTACTGCAACCGTGGTTACAATCCCCATTGCGATCCAAAAATAAAGCATCAAATTGTTGTACGTTTTCATTTTTTTATTTTTTTATTTCCATACTTCCTCTCGGTTGTAGGAATTCATATTCTGTAAAATCTTGTTTTGTTTTTATACCTTGTCCAAACAAAATGGCATCGTCCTTCCGAACCACCACAGCTTTATTGGTGTAAATAGATGAATCTTTTTGGCTCCAATGTAATTCTTCAGTTTCTAAACGTTGTTTTTTTTCATAGTTATATAAAACAACCGAATCTCGAACAAACATGGTTCCTTCATTTTGATGAATTTCACCATAGAGAGCGGTAAGAACAGAAATAATCTCACCCTCATCTGAGAAAAAATTAATTTTGACTCCGTCTTTCAGCTTCATGACCTGCGTGGGTTTGGTGTACGTCTCTGCAATTGTAGCAAAAAGCTGTACTTTAGCATAACCGCTATCCGTATAAAGCACCACTAAATCTCTCGTCCGATCATCAGGATCGGTAGATTTGTAGGTGATTTTACGAATGGTATCTAAATCATTAACACACGAGGTCAAGGTAGACAGAAAAAGAAAAATCACCATTGAAAAAACGAAGTCAAATTGCTTTTTCATCTATCTTTTGGATTAATCAATTTTAAACCTTCTAAACCAACGGTCGTTTACTCCTGGAGAAATTGTTACTCCAAAGTTTATTCCTAAATAACTCTCGTTCACCGATGCCGCACTTCCACTTCCCTTTTGCCCCAATGTAAAACCAATGTTCAAAGAAGACGATGAGCGTTGAATTGCGATCGGGAAACCTAGTCCTGCCGTAATAGCCATGTCTGTTTGTTGCTTGCTCATCACTACCATCGGTAAAGTTGCATAATTAATGCCAAGACGATACCTCATGCGGTATATGTATTTAGAATTACTAGTTCGATCTAAAAAGTTGTGATGCGGCACAAACTGCGCGCCCACTCCATATCGAATGGTGTTTTCAAAATCTCCTGATGTAGTTACACCTGAAAAAGAGGTTCCATAATTAGACCAATCCATCATCTTAACTTCACCATTCAGGGAAAGTTCATAAATATTAGTCCGATTTTCTGTTTTTTTAGGTTTGGTAACATAATTTACACCAAGCCCAACCGTAGAAGGCATTAAAATTTCTCCTTTGTCGTTGTGTTGGTACAAATAAGTATAGTAATTGGGATTCGCAATGTCTGCCGAATACGCTAAAAACTCATTTCTTTTCACGTCCAACTTTAAATTAGGCGTGTACACACCACCGATAACTAGAGAAGCTGTTTCAGAAACTTTCCAAATATAATTCAATCCAAAATCTAGGTTAATCGAATTGAATGTGTAGCCCTGATTATCTATTCCACCATTGGCAACTCCGGACGTATTCACGTATGAAATACGTTCGTTACTGGTCGTTCCAAAAACATAGCCAACGTTAGCACCGATACTTAAACGGTGTCCTTTGATGTTAAAAAGAGAAGCTGAAAATCCACCAAACAATTCATTGGTACCACCTGAACCCCGATAAACGTATTTCATCTCATCGTTTCCAACCATTTCAGAATCTCTAAATTCATAACCGGTACGTGAAAAAGGTTTCAATCCAACAGCCATTCCAAAATGCTTAGCAAACGGAATTCCAATTGCAAAATGATTAATTCCAATATACTTGGTATTGAAATGATCATTTCCTGACTTGAAGTCAGAAATCCGGGCAGAAAGTCCGGTTGAAAACAAGGGCTGACCTTTTCCAAGCAAGGAATAAGAGGATGGATTATTAAAGTTGAGCGTCACTGAATCTATAAAAGCAATGGTATTATTTCCCATTCCGCTAAAGGTAGCCTGCTCCAACCCTCCGTACTCACCTATTCCGTATGAACTGTAAGGAGAGTTTGCGGCTTTTTGTGCGCTTGAAAAAAGGGAAAAACCAAGAATAAAAATACTTAATAGTTTAATTTGCATGTGCTTGTAATGTAATGTATAAACCATGAATGGTTATGTTTTCGTTGACAAAGATGTTGTTTTTTGAGTCGAAATCAAAGTAATGGGCATCTCCGCCGGTTATAAAAATATCTAAATCCTGATAATCAGCCGTGTACGTTTTGATAAAAGAATCTAATTCTGCTTGTATTCCACGCATCGTTCCTACGTGCATACAATCAACGGTAGATTTACCAATTAATTTTGCGGGTTTGAAATTATTCACCAAAGGCAATCCAGCAGTAAACTCATTCATCGCTCGATAGCGCATTCGCATACCTGGAGAAATAGATCCACCCAAATACGTTCCCTCCGCATCGACGATATCAAATTTAATGCAGGTACCAATATCAATTATCAAACACGCTTTCATAGATATGGAATACGCGCCAATCACATTTGCCAACCGATCTGCTCCTAATGTTTCAGGGGTTTCATAATCTATTTGGATTGGCAATCGCGGTAAAGTTTGAAATAACTTAGCTCCTTGTACCAATTGCAGCAACCATTGGGTGTCTTTTTTGGAACGAACGGAGGAAATTATCGCCGCATCGAAACGATTTCCTGTTAAAAATGATTTTAATTCAGTTAATTCATCATTAGAAAAAGACAAATTGTCAATCAGCTCATCCTGAAAGTATATCCCTAATTTTATTCGGGTATTTCCTGCATCAATCACCAAAAAACGCTTCTTTTTTTCCATTCCGACAAAGATACATGGAAATAAAATACAAAATAAATAAATAAACGCTTTGAGGTTAAAAAAAAGTTATTACCTTTGCACTTCCAAATAAGGCGGGAACGTAGCTCAGTCGGTAGAGCAAAGGACTGAAAATCCTTGTGTCGTGGGTTCGATTCCCTCCGTTCCCACAAAGCTTCAACTTTTAAAAGTTGAAGCTTTTTTCATTTTAATAGGATTCAACCCAACACATTCGCTTTCGTTTTGAAAAACCCGAGGAGATGAAATATTCCACAAAACCCAATTTAATCATATAAACTGCGTTATACAATTTGTATAATACAAAATGCATCATAAATTTGTGTATTTGTTGCTGCAAAGACAAGCCGTCGGAATCCATTTTTAATCAATAACTACATCAGTCCGGAATACTTTTGTGATCGAGAGTACGAAACGACATACCTGACAAAAAAACATTGTCAACCAAACAAACACAGCACTATTTGCCCAGCGAAGAATCGGAAAATCAGTATTAATCAAGCAAGATTTTTATTTAAATAGGGAAGATTACAATTGTATTTACATCGATTTATTTCCAAGCACGAGCTTAAAGGACTTTACCGACATGTTGGCGAATTCCATCTATCAAGCCTACCAAAAAAAGAAAAAAGATCAATTGTTTTTAGAAAAAATCAAATTATTACGTCCGATTATTTCCATGAATGAGTTAACGGGAAACTTCGAAGTAACCTTAGACATTACCAGAAGTCAAAGCATTGAACACACCGTTCCGCAACTCTTGTCGTACCTGGATGAACAAGAAGTGAAATTCGTAATTGCATTTGTCGAATTTCAACAAATCCTTACACACCCTGAAAAAAAACGTAGAAGCGATACTAAGATCAAGTATACAAACTTTGAAAAACGTTCAATTTATTTTTTGTGGCAGTCATCTTCATTTGATGAATGAGATATTCAATCATTCATCAAAACCCTTTTATGCGAGCTGTTCCAACATGTCCTTAGGTAAAATAAAAGCTTCCAAATACACTGAATTCTGTCACACTCAATTTGCCAAGAAAAAAGCAATCATCGAAGCAAGAGCGGTTGAGTATGTTTTAGAAAGCACAAATTCACACACCTACTTTGTCCAAAAGATTTTCACGAACTATATGCATCTAAATTTAAAAAAATTGGAACAGAAGAAGTACATCAAATAATACAACAAATTCTACTCGAGAGCGAAATGATCTTTTATCAGTACAGGAACTTGTTAACTCCCATTCAATGGGAATTACTGATTGCAATCGCCATCGAGAAGAAAGTCGGACAACCATGTGCAAAAGCATTTATTAAAAAGTATGGATTCACCGCATCAGAAGTAAAACGCTCCTTGGAAGCACTCGTTGAAAAAGGAATGGGTTTTTATCACAGCACTGAGCAAGAACCGTATTATGAAGTTCAAGACAAACTGCTAAAACTCTGGTTAAAATATAGATATCAGATTTAAGGACTTTCTAAACTCCATGAAATTGAAAAAGAAATAAAAACTGAAAAACCTACTTCAATTCTATCCCCAACTGCCTATCTTCTCTATGTGCCTTTTTATCCAGTTGAGTTCCAATCGCCAAACCAATCCCCATTCCAATCGGCGCGCCAATTCCCAGCATCCCCATGTTACCAGTCCCCGCACCAACAGCTACTCCAATCGGAATCCCAATAGCAGCAATACCTAAAGCTAACCATAGATTACGGTAATAATTAATCGGAACTATTTTCAACTCCTTTTCGAGATACCGTACCAAGGCGATTTGCTTTTTTTGAGCCAGTTTTCTCAATTCGTTGCTAGACACTGTCTCATCATTTAACTCTTGAATATCCATGTTTATTTTGTCGATGATCGCAGGTGTTAAATCCTTTTTCTTTATTTCAATCAACAGTTCTCTAAACTGAATATAGACATTCGTTAGTCGCATGTTATCGGAGCCGTTTGATGGGTCAATTAATTCTTTTATCATCATTTTCAATTCACGTTAAACAACTTTTATTGTAAAAATATAAATCTATCTTAAAACAACTCATCAATGAGCTCTTTTAAATGAAATTCGCTTCAAAAAAATCAATCAAAGCGACTTAAAAAGTAAACTTTTAATTATTAAACCGGAAACAGCTGTTAAATCGAAAAAAACAAAGAGCTATTGCCAAGTAAAACAATCAACAATTCGACCCAGCAATTCACTAATACACAATGTTTTATGCCGTCATTTTCAATCAAACAAAAAAAACAAATTCATTAAAAAATACTTTTTTCAACGAATTTGTTTCAAAATGTTCGTTCAATTGAGGTTTTCATTTATTTTTGCCGAATAATTCAAGTGAAATGGAAAACCCCAAAATTCAAATAATCGAAAAGGAAGAAGTAAATGCACTTCATTTTCCTTCAGAGGAAATATTAACCAGTTCGAAAGCGCAAAAAGAAAGAGCGGCGTCTATTGAGCGTGCGATTTCCTTAGGTAATTTAGAACACCACAAAGTGAGAATTTACTTTGCGGATGATACCGGTGAAAAAAGGGTAGACACTACCATTTGGGCAGTTACAGATACTGCAATTGTACTGAAACAACATACCGTACTGCCTATTAATAGAATACTTAAACTAGAAATATAAGTAATTATGACAAAAAAACGTGCGATTGTTAGCTACGACAAACTAACAATTGATCAGAAAAAACAACTTTTAATCGCATTTCCGGATGGTTTCAGTGAAGGAATGACGCAGATTAAAACTCCGACAGGTGAAACGTTGGATGCGCTTTTGTGGGATACAGAAGAGGTGATTTATTTAATAAAGCTCAACAAACCTGTTGTGAAGCCAATCAAAGCTCCCGTGGATGATGATGAAGACGAAGAAGACGAGGACTTTGATGAAGTTGCCGTAGATGTTAAAGACGTTGAAGACGAAGTAGAGGACGACGAAGAAGACTACGATGTCGCAGAGGAAGAAGAAGACGAGGAGGACGAAGATTAATCGCTCCATTCTATAAACTCTTGCTTTGTTTTTCTAAAGTAGATTATATTGTAAGCCGTAAGATAACACCATTTTCTTACGGCTTTTATATTTTTAATCGAATAAATCGAACACTGAAAAAGAAACACAATTGGATAGTCCGTTTATTTGTCGTTTCTTTGTACTCAAATGAGCACTATATTATTTTTTCACCCCAGTGCTCCACAAGAATTATATGACCTTTGAAGATTTAAACATCAGTGCACCTATCCTTAGCGCACTTAAAACTCAAGGATACACCCACCCCACTCCAATTCAAGAACAAGCAATTCCAATCGTAATTAAAGGAGGAGATTTATTGGCTTGTGCACAAACAGGAACCGGTAAAACCGCTGCGTTTTCGATTCCAATTTTGATGCATTTAGCCAAAGACATTCGTCGTGGGAATCAAAAGAAAATTAGAGCATTAATTGTTACGCCAACGCGTGAACTAGCTATACAAATTAGTGAGAACTTAACGGCATACAGCACGGAGCTCGACATTCAAAACACCGTTATTTTCGGTGGTGTGAATCAAAATCCGCAGGTAAATCGCTTGAGAAATGGCGTTGATATCTTGGTAGCAACTCCAGGAAGATTGTTGGATTTGATTTCTCAAGGTGAGATTTCTTTACAGCATTTGGAGATATTCGTATTAGATGAAGCAGACAGAATGTTGGACATGGGATTCATTCACGACGTAAAACGTTTGTTGAAAGTAATTCCTTCCAAACGTCAATCTTTGTTTTTCTCTGCAACGATGGCTCCTTCGATTGTTGAATTGGCTGGAACGATTTTGCACAATCCGGATAAAGTAGAAGTTACTCCTGAATCAACAACTGCTGAAACGATTGAACAAGAATTATTCTTCGTTGATAAAAACAATAAAAATGCCTTGCTCGTTCATCTTTTGGATAATCCAGAAATTGAATCGGTATTGGTATTTACACGTACCAAACACGGTGCGGACAAAGTGGTAAAAGTGTTGTTGAAACACAACATCAAAGCAATGGCCATTCACGGAAATAAAGCTCAAAATGC
>SMEQ01000331.1_pt1 | contig 15414 bp, 16 predicted proteins | sample 2456281 | NCBI WGS metagenome assembly SMEQ01 (sample SAMN10132596, study PRJNA489261) | soil metagenome | isolation source: day1 antibiotic-loamy sand soil ammended with raw manure from dairy cow... | place: USA | collected 2015-04-01
ATACTGTGTCCCCTCAAAAATGATTCTTAAGTACTATTATATTACTTTGATGTACCAATTACTATAAAGAGACAAATAAAAAGTCCTTTTTATAAAGGACTCTTACATAAATAAATTGATTTCTTCTGACGTAAGATTTCGATACTCACCTAAGTTCAAGGTATCATCTAGCTTTAATGCACCGATTTTAATGCGCTTAAGGTAGGTAACCTCATTTTCACAGTAATGCATCATGCGCTTCACTTGGTGGTACTTACCTTCCGTAAGGGTCAGTTTGGCATGGTATGCAGAGAGTATTTCTAAATCTGCCGGCTGAGTGGTGATGTTTTCATAGGCAAAATAAATACCCTCACGAAACACCGCAACATATTCAGGTGTAAGCGGCTTTGATAGCGTCACCACATAGGTCTTAGCCAGTCTAGTTTCGGGCAAACTGACCTGACGTGACCAAGCACCATCGTTGCTCAACAGCACCAGCCCGGTGGTATTTAAATCCAATCGTCCAACAATATGCAGCTGGTTTTTCTGCGGATGCTCAAGCAAATCGATGACGGTTCTGTGCTGCAGGTCTTTACTGGCACTGACCACGCCTTGCGGTTTATTGAGCATGATGTAAAGCGCTTGGTTATTTTGTAAGCAGCGGCCGTCCACAACAATATGAGTAAACTGGCTGACTTTCTGTTGAATGCTATGCGCCGCCTGTCCATCGACAATAATGCGCTTTTGCGCAATCAGCAGGCGCGTATCGGCCAGCGAAAACTCACTGTGCTGGCTGATAAAACGATCGAGCCGGCCATTGGTAAACTTCATAAAACGCCTTATTTCACTCTAAAAATCAACCCATCAACAAAACCAGCTGGTGCGTGCAAAGCTCGCAAAGCTGTACTCAAAACGGACAAGGGCACTGAGCATGGATGACTGCCCCGCTAAGCGGATGCTGGAATTCTAAAGCACTGGCATGCAACAGCAAACGATCGGCTAGTTGTTGGCTGTGCGCGTTACTATACAAATCACAACCCAGAATAGGATGGCCAATGGCAAGACTATGAATGCGCAACTGATGGGTGCGTCCAGTCAGCGGAGTAAATTGCACCAAACTGCGCCGTGGCGACTCTAAACGCTGCAGCACAGTGTATTCACTGATTGCCGTTTTACCTGTGCTGTGGCAAATTTTTACGCGCGGGAACAGGCTTTTATCTTTAGCGATGGGCGCGGCAATCCGTCCCTGATCATCCTCAAGCCAACCGTCCAACATCGCCAGATAACGTTTGTGCACTGTGCCCGCCTGAAACTGCTGATTAAGCTGCTGCACAGACCTTGCATTAAGCCCCACCAGCATAATGCCTGATGTACCAAAATCTAAACGGTGAGCTAATTTTGCCTGAGGAAATGCTGGCGTCAGCCCTGCTTGGCCATGAACTAAACGGTAATGCACTGAATCCCAGCTCTGCGGGTTTTTACCGGACAAACTGAGCAGGCCACTGGGCTTATTGATCAATAAAATGTCGTCATCTTGATCCACAATAGAGACAAAATCCGTACATGCCGGCGCAATAAAATCATCGACAAGGGTATCAATCGGCGTACTGAGACTGGGCATGCAAGCGATCCTGCTAACTGATTAAAAGCAGCGGATAGCTTACAGCAATAGGCAAAGTGAGCGGTTTAAACAGTGTGCTACGCCAGCCCACTTAAAGTCGCGGGTCAGCTGCACTAACAATAACCTCTAGTGCAAAGCCAGTCCCTGAGTGCTGAAAGTCACTCACTGGCTTAAGCCCATTGAGCTAAAAGTAAATAACTGACGCCTAAATGACAAAATGCCCAATACCTTTAAGTACTGAGCATTTTGGCAGCCTTGCTACATCAATGGTGTTACCTATTTATCGCTTACGCTCTTTGCCATATCAGCTCCTTATCAGCAGTACGATAAAAAACCGCACGGCCTATCTTATTTAGCAGCAATACGTCCCGCCATCGGCGACGAAGGGCTGGCTAAGTCACGACGCGGCATGCGCCCAGCCAAGTAAGCAGTGCGTCCAGCTTGCACCGCCAAGCGCATCGCACGAGCCATCGCAATCGGGTCTGAAGAACGTGCAATCGCAGAGTTCATAAGTATTGCATCACAACCCAACTCCATCGCCATAGCCGCCTCATAGGCCGTTCCAATCCCAGCATCAATCAATATCGGCACACTGGCGCGCTCGATAATTAGACGAATATTGTGCGGGTTCTGAATGCCACAGCCCGAGCCGATCAGCGACCCCAGCGGCATCACCGCACAGCAGCCAATCTTTTCCAGCTCCAGCGCCACCACAGGATCATCACTGGTGTAAACCATCACATCGAAGCCATCGTGAATCAGTTGCTCCGCTGCTTTAAGCGTCTCCACCACATTCGGATACAAGGTACTGTCTTCGGCCAGCACTTCCAGCTTGACTAGGTTATGACCGTCCAACAGTTCTCGGGCCAGCTTACACGTGCGTACCGCTGCGCGTGCGTCATAGCAGCCTGCGGTATTAGGCAGCAAGGTGTAACGATTCGGCGGCAAGAAGTCGAGCAAGTTAGGCTCATCTGGATTTTGGCCGATGCTGGTGCGGCGCACGGCAAAGGTCACCACTTCGGTTTCGCTCTCAAGCAGTGCGCGCGCCGTTTCTTCGTAATCTTTATAGAGGCCAGTGCCCACCATCAGGCGCGAGTTAAACTGGCGTCCAGCTATTATTAATGGTTTATCTACGGCTTGCTTAGTCATGGTTTTTTCCCGTTTTTAAACATATTCTCGTACCCAAGACGAGACCTGCTAGGTATTCATCAGCCAGATTAGCCGCCACCAATGGCGTGAACAATTTCAACTCGGTCATTGGCGCACAACTGATGTGTTGCATGCTGACTGCGAGGTAAAACCTCCTCGTTCAACTCGACTGCCACCCTCTGTACATCCAGCCCTCGAGCTTGCAGCAACTCGAGAACGGTAGTGGCATTGAGCAACGTCTTAGGTTCGCCATTGAGTACAATATTCATCACAAGCCACCCAGCCCGAAGTGAATACACGCCATCACAAAAACCAAGAGGAACACAGTTTCCGCTACCATCAAGATGACCGGTTTCCAACCCACCACTGCCAGCTTCTGGAATGATGTTTTAATACCCAGTCCTGCAATTGCAGCAACGAGACACCAGCGCGATAAATCAGTGGCCATCTCAGCTGCAACCGCTGGAATCCAACCAAGACTGTTGATCAGCACGATCGCCACAAATGCCACTAGAAAGCTTGGTAGCATCGGTACTTTACCGCTGCTACCTTCAGCACGGCTTTTACGGAACAGGAAGATAAAGACCATCACCGCCGGCACCAGCATCGCGACACGCAATAGCTTAACCAAAGTGGCGACATCACCCGCATTATCAGAAATCATGTAACCGGCACCCACGACTTGAGCTACGTCATGGATGGTACCGCCGAGGAAAATACCCGCCTCAGTGTCACTCAAGCCCAAGACTCCGACAATTAATGGGTAGACAATCATCGCCACAGTCGACAGCGTTGTGACCCCAACCACGGTCAGAATGGTATTGCGCTCATGGGTTTCATTACGCGGCATCACCGCTGACAGCGCTAACGCAGCAGACGCACCACAAATAGCCACTGAGCCACCGGTCAACAGCCCCATATCACGAGTCAGGCCAAGCGCACGGGCTAATAGTGCACCCACGGTAATGGTCAGGGTCACGCCACCAATAACAATCAGTATTGGCCCAATACCCAGCGCCGCAACCTCGTCAAGGGTAATGCGCACCCCAAGCAAAGCTACACCCAGACGTAAAATGGTACGTGATGAGAAATCCACGCCTGCCAAGCAGCGTCCTTCTTCGGAAAGAAAGTGCAGAGTCATACCAAACAGCAAGGCATACAATAATGTTGGGCCGCCGTAATGGTCAGCAATAAAGGTGGTCGCCAAGGCAATCGTGACGCAAATCATCACGCCTGGCATAACCCGCTGCCCGGTCTCTAATAACCGCTTTATAGAATACTTGGACATCTCATTAGTCGACATATGTCTTGCCTCCTAAGGCCGTGCAACAGGAACAACAACTACTGGAACTTTCGAGCGCTTGATCACACCTTTAGTGACTTTGCCAGCGTAGGTGGCTAAGTAACTGCGCTTGTTGGCAGCCATTACAATCAAGTCGAACTTGCCCGCACTGGCGTGGTGGGCAATCACTGCGGCGGGGTAACCTTCTAACACCGACAAGGTCACCTCATGGCCTTGCATCGCCTCTCGCAGCTCGGGAAAGCGCCCCCAAAAAGCCTCAATCTCCGCTGCCAATTCGTCGCGCGATTGATCAATACGCTTCTCCATCAACGAGCCTAGAACATCACGGTCGCGAATATTAACTTTCAAGGTATTCATCACATCATCTGCCAGCGACTTGACCACATACAGAATATGCAAGCTTGAACCCGTAGCCAGCGCCAAATTAACCCCATGCTCAAGCACGTTATCGCAATTACCGCGCATGCCAATACTGCATAAAATACGGCTAATACTCTTTGTCATCTTCGTCTCCTAAGCGACTCAGCTCGCGCTGAAATCGCTAACAGTATTATTAAATAGGCCAGATCAATAACCCATGATCGAGGGTAGCCACAGTGACAGTTGTGGGAAGTAGGCAATGATAAAGATGGCAACAATCGAGCCTGCCGCAAAGGGCAGCGCTTTGACTGAAATCTCTTCTATCGATGCACCGCCGATCCCCGAGGCAACGAACAGGTTTTCACCCAGTGGTGGAGTCTGGAAGCCAATGGCTAAGGAACACACCACAACAATACCCACATGCACTGGATCCATACCCAACATGTACATAATGGGCAGCAGCACTGGGGTCAGAATCATGATCGCAGCCAGTGTTTCCATAAACATACCGACAAACAGTAGGAAGCCGATGATCATCGCCCAAATTGCATAGGTATTATCGGTAAAGCCCAGCATGACCTCAGCAATGTGCGCCGGTACTCTATTCTCCACCAGTAGGCGGCCGAAGACCGTCGCGGTAAATAAGATCAGCAGCACCCGCCCAGAAATCCAGGTGGTGGTTTCTAGGGTTCTGAGGGCAGACTTTAACAACAACTCCTTATGGATAAAGATACCGACAATCAGGGTATAGACGATCGCCACCACAGCAGACTCGGTGGGCGTAAACAGACCTGTGTAAATTCCCCCCAAAATGATAATCGGCGCCAGGATAGACCACACACCTTTGCGCAGCGCAATCCAAATGTCCGAGTAGGACCAATGATCACTCAGGCCACGGTAGCCACGCTTGCGTGAGATAAAGTAGTTAATCGCCAGCAGAAAACTAGCAATAACAATGCCCGGCACCACGCCTGCAATAAACAGTTTAGGAATCGACAGGGTCTGAAAGCTGCCGTGCATCGCTACCGCTTCCGGTGGCGGCTGCAAACCCATTCCGGAAATACCAAAGATAACCATCGGAATCGAAGGCGGAATAACCACACCCAAACCACCCGAGGAGGCAGTGACCGCAGACGCATAACCGCGGTTATAGCCACGTTTAGTCATCGCTGGAATCATCAACATACCCACCGCTGCAGTGGTGGCAGGACCCGATCCAGAAATAGCACCGAAGAACATACAAGCAAAGATGGTCGCAGCGCCCAAACCACCGGTCATCGGACCGGCAAACGCCTCAGCAATGTCGACCAAGCGCTTGGAAATCCCTGCCGCTTCCATCAGGGCACCAGCTAAAATAAAGGCTGGCAAAGCCATGAGTGGAAACGCACCGACTGAAGTGAAGGCCATTTGTACAAAGGCCAGTGGATTTTCACCCAGCGTCAGATAGGTTGCTAGGGCCGCAACAGCCAATGACACGGCAATGGGCGCACCCATAACCAGTAACAAGAAGAATGCGCCAAACAGCACATAGATTAATGTAGTTTCCATGATTATTTTTCCCCATTGGCCTGGTTGCTGGCGCCTGCTTCGTTGCCTTTGGTCATTTCATCAAGGGCTTTGGCTTCAGGGTCGACGAGCTCTATTTTCTTAACAAAGCGAAGATAATTATTTTGAATAATGCGCAACGTCATTGCAGTAAAGGCGACGGGCAAAATAACGTAGAAATACTTCATTGGAATACCCATGGTCTGGGACTTCCAAAAAAGATTCATTTTATTGAAAACGAAGTCGTAACTCAGATAAACAAAGAACGCGTTAAAGCCGATCCAGATCAGATCTGTGAGCACAGCACACAAGGTCTCGACCCAGCGCGGGAACATTTTGAACTGGAAGGTCACTCGGTTATGCGCTGACATTTTTGTGGCATAGGCCGCACCAAAATATGCAAACCAGACAAACGCATAGGTCGCCAACTCATCGCCCCAGGGGATTGAGTAGCTGAATAGGTTTCTCAGCATAATCTGGAGAAATAACAAAATAACAAAGACGACCAAGAGAAACTGGCACAAATAGCTTTCGATGTTATCGATAAATTTGAAAATAATATTTTTCATACCAGCGACCACCTAAAGAAAATACTCGCGTAACAATCCCTAGACCAGCCCAGCGAGCCAGTCTAGGAAATTGCAACGTTCTTGCATGGATTCGTGAGTTACTTCTCAGGTGCTGGTTCGCGACCTAGAACTTCTAACACGTGATCCAACTTCTCTTTACCACCGATGCTCTTATAGAAACTCGGCCAAGTCGTTGCTGCTTGAGCAATCCACTCGCTTTCATCGTTAGCAGGCTGAACAATCGTCATGCCGTGCTCTTCTACTAAGCGTTTTTTGATGCCTTCTTCACTGTCCAGCAGATATTTGTAGCTGTGCTCAGTCGCAGCTGCGCCCGCTTCAATCACTGTCGTCTGCATTTCCGGACTCAGGCTCTGGAAAGTACCTTCACCCATCACCAGAGGCTCAAGTGAAAACACATAGCAACTGTCGGTGATGTATTTCTGCACCTCATAGAACTTCATTGCATCAATGGTGATGTAAGGATTGTCTTGGCCGTGCACTACGCCTTGTTGCAAGGCAGTGAAGGTTTCTGACCAGGCCATTGGGTTAGGGTTAACACCCCATGCCTGATACGAGGCAATCATGATTTCGTTCTTGGGTACGCGAATCACCAGGCCCTTAAGGTCTTCTGGTGAGGCAACCGGTCGAACCGAGTTGGTCAGTCGGCGACAACCTGAATAAGCCCAACCGAGAATACGTACGCCGGCATCACGAATGGTATTTTCTGCCAGTTCTTGGCCCACCGGACCTTGGGTGAGCAGCTTGGCTTCTTCAGCATTGTGAATCACATAGGGTAGGGTTAATACGCCGACAGTCGGCGAGAATGGAGTGATGTTATTGATCGCCAAAATAGACAGGTCAAGCATGCCCATGCTGGCGTTGTTGAGAGTGTCTTGCTCACTGCCCAGCTGGCTGTTAGCAAACAGATTAATTTTCACTTTGCCTTCGGTACGCTGCTCAACCTCTTGGGCGAAATTTTGACCGAGTTCATATTGGGTGCCACCAGCAGAGTCACCAATCGCCATTTTCCAAGTGGCGGCCATGCTGCCAGCACTAAACGTCAGGCAGGCTGCTGAAATAACTGCAGGAAGTAACTTTTTATAAGTACGCATAATTGTAGCCTCATCTTGTTATTGTTATAGGAGCCTGCAGTGATCGATGACCTTAATCACCCTCGCCGCTCTCCTTTGTTTTGATATTCGGTACTGTTATAGTCGTTTTTCGGAATTTTTCATGACCAATAGGTCTCTTTTTACGCACTCCTTTGCATAAGCTATAGAGCCAACCCGTACAAATATGTAGAGCCAGATTCTTTATCCAAGATAAATCTATGCATTATTCTACGTATTTTATTATTTGAAATTGCTATGCCATACTCAGCTATCATTTGCTCTCTCCGATTCTCATTCGCACGTAACAGGGTTGATGTACCATGCTACTTTTTAATATAGACCCTAAACGCCCTGAAAGCTTACAGCGCCAGCTGCGTGAGCAAATTGCTAATGCAATTTTAAATGGCCAAATTCCTTTGGATAAAGCTTTACCGTCCAGCCGAGGATTGGCCAGCGAGTTAAAAATTGCGCGTAATACGGTGGTCTTGGCCTACGAGCAGTTACTGGATGACGGCTACCTTATTTCTAAAAGCCGCAGCGGCTATTTCGTCAATGCCGATATTTTAGAAGGTCATGCTGAAAGACCCGTGCGCCTTAACGACATTGATGCTGAGCCCATGCCTTGGGAAACGCTATTAACGGCCCGCCCCTCGCGCCAGCAAAATATTCGTAAACCTAAAGACTGGTATAACTACGATTACCCTTTTTTATACGGCCAGCTCGACCCCAGTTTATTCCCAACGCAACACTGGCGCGAGTGCAGCCGTGACTCAACCAGCGTGCAAGCCATACGCAGCTGGTCAGCCGACCACTTTGATGAAGATGACCCGCTGCTGATCGAACAAATTCGCACCCGTCTGCTACCTAGACGCGGCGTGTGGGCCAATCCCGAAAACATTCTGATCACTGTCGGCACCCAGCAAGCGCTGTGGACCATCGCTCAGCTCTTGCTCAAACCTGGGCGGCGCTTTGGTATGGAGAATCCGGGTTACGTCGACATGCACAACATTGCTCGCCTATTCACCGATGATATCCAACTGCTGCCTGTGGATGAACAGGGTATGTGTTTGCATGAAAGCATTGCTGATTGCCAACTGGTTTACGTCACGCCCAGCCATCAAAGCCCAACCACTGTAACCATGCCACTGGAACGGCGGCGTCAGCTGCTCGACCTCGCAGAAATGAATAACTTTCTAATCATTGAAGATGATTACAACAGCGAAACCAATTATCAGAGCAATCCCACCCCAGCGCTTAAAAGCCTAGATCGCCATGAGCGAGTTATCTATGTCGGCAGCTTATCGAAAACGCTCGCACCCGGCTTGCGTATGGGCTATATGGTTGCGCACCCCACCCTGATTCGTGAAGCACGCGCGATCCGCCGCTTGATGCTGCGCCATCCACCGGCCAATAATCAGCGCGCCCTGGCATTGTTTCTTGAGCGTGGTTATCACGATGTGTTGCTGCGCCATATCCACCGCACATTTAAGCAGCGCTGGCAGCGCATGAGCGAAGCGTTGCACACGCATTTACCGCAACTGCAAACCTCGTCCAGTATTGGCGGCACCAGCTTCTGGTTAAAAGCACCACCTGAACTGGATTTTCGCAAGCTGCAAGCCTTAGCCAGAAAGAAAAGTATTTTGATTGAATGCGGGGATATCCATCACCTTGATCGGTCATGCAATGAACATTTGCGTTTAGGGTTTTCTGCCGTAGCAGAAGAAAAAATTGAGCCAGGGCTGAAGCTCCTGGCTCAATTAGTACCTATGGCGACACGTGAACGCTAAAGTGTATTAGCTGCGCTCGTCTTTGTACGCATACCAGCGGTAGAGAAAACTTTGTCCCAACCGTCTAAACGGGGCAAAAGTCTGCGACTCAACCATTTCCTTAAGATTAGGGTATGGCAGTTTGGACTGGAATATAGGCAGATCCATGCCCGTTGTATCACCAGCGATCAGCTGCGCTAAACGCTTACCTGCTTGCGCTGAATACATCACACCATTACCGCCGTAACCCAACGCGTAATAGATAGTTTCTTTCGGATCAGGCTGAAAAATACGCGGCATCATATCGTGACTGACATCCACCCAGCCCCACCATGAATAATCAATTTTAACGCCTTGTAACAATGGGAATTTGCGATGCATATCACCGATAAGCATGTCTTTGTATTTTTGCTGCGGCGCATCACGACCCGTAATGGCACTGCGGCTGCCAATTTGTAAGCGATTGTCTGGCAGCAAGCGATAATAATGGCGCAAGATCCGCGTATCAGTAATCACCTGATGTGTATGCATATGACAGGCTTGCACTTCTTCGTCGGTCAGCACTCGGGTGACAATCGAGTTAGACAAAATGGGCAGCAAACGGTTTTTAAGCTGCGGATGCAGGCTTTGCGACGTATAACCACCGGTTGCCATACCCACAGCACGCGCTTTAACCACACCACCGGGAGTGGTTAAATAATGCACGCCACCGCGTGTTTCCCAACTTTGCACCGGACTGGCAGGGTGGATTTTAACCCCCAAAGCCCGCGCTTTACGGTGATAACCAAACGCCAGCTTGCCGGCATGAATACCAATACCCTCAGGCTCATGCATCGCACCGGCTGCTTCTTGGTCACCAAACCAGTCACGCTTGACTGTTTCTGCATCCAAAATCTGCGCGTCATAATTGAAGGTGTCACGCAGCAACCTTGCTTCTTTTTCTAGAATCGGCATCTGCCGATTACGGTGCGCGATATATAAGTGGCCACCAAACTGCGGCTCGCAATCAATATCTTTAATCAGGTGTTTGAAGGTTTCCATGCCGTCAAGGCATTCCTGATGCAGCTTATGCGCGACATCTAAACCATAACGGTCAATCCACTGTGAACGTTTGAGCCGACCGGTTGCACACTGCGCTTGTCCACCGTTACGGGTAGAACAACCCCAACTGGTGCGATTCGCTTCCAGCACCGTGGCCTTAATTCCGTAATTTTCCGCAAGAAAAATAGCCGTAGTCAAGCCAGTAAAGCCGGCACCGACAATAACCACATCGGCATCCATATCACCTTGCACCGGACCATCGTCAGCTGGCGGCTCGCCCGCGGTGCCAATCCAATAGGTCGGTGCATAGTCACGCCCCTGACCGGGAGTGGCTGTTTTAAGCGGATCGTACGATGGATCGTAAGGCTGCGACGGCGTGGTGCGTTGCTCAGCACTGGCATCTGCTTGATTATTCAGTTCTACAGTTTTCATGACCGTTTCCTCATGATCGAGTTGTTAAGCTTTAGAGTGAAAATCTCAGGCGTTAACAGGCGGACGATTCTTGCGGAAGGCATTCTTAACAGCGATTTTGCCATCACGGAACGTCAATACATCGATCATGCGAGCTTCGGTGCGCAGGCCATCTGCAGTGGTACCTTTATAGGTCGACTCCAAAAAGCCTTTATCACCCACGACATAGCACTCGGCATCAACCCAGCAGGCGTCCGGTGCATTTTTCCAGGCAGCGGATAAACCAGCACGTACGGCATCTGGCCCAACAAAACTTTTACCTTGTAACTCTGGACCGGCAACAGCGTTGAACACGCAATCATCAGTCATCATCGCCAGTGCTGCATCAATGTCATGATTATTCAGGGCATCGGCAAAGGCTTGAAGAAAAGCAACGGTAGGTTGGCTCATAGTGAACTCCGGATAAAATAAATTTGTAATTATTATTCACGCCCAATGGCTTGGAACGCGTGTGCAATTAAGTCTACGTCAAGGTTTTTTTATTCATTAGCGCCAATTCCGATACATTGCTGGGGCCAGCAGCTCAGCATTTTGCTGCCAGAACATCTTTATCAATAAGGAAAAATACCGTTAAATGAAACACAACGTTCAGCTTTTAATATTTATTTAGGTAGGTTAAGCTGAAAATCTAAAAAAACACCTTGTTAGCTCTGAGGAGAAACACATGACAGATTTGCTCGGCTCCAAGCCCGATACCCTGCGCTCAGTACGTGAACTCTTCGGCATTGACAGCGACCTGCAAGTACCCGCTTTCAGCCAGCGCGATGAGTATGTTCCGGAAATTGACGAGGCCTATCGCTTTAACCCAGATGTGACCTTGGCGATACTCGCCGGCTTTACCCGTAATCGTCGGGTAATGGTGCAAGGTCTGCACGGCACGGGTAAGTCCACCCATATTGAACAGGTGGCAGCACGCCTGAACTGGCCCTGCTTGCGCGTTAACTTAGACGGCCATATCAGCCGTTTGGACTTAGTCGGCAAAGATGCGATCGTGGTCCGTGATGGCGTGCAGGTGACTGAATTTCAGGAAGGTATTGTGCCTTGGTCTCTGCAGCGTCCAATGGCGCTGATCTTTGACGAATACGATGCGGGCCGCCCTGATGTGATGTTTGTTATCCAACGTATTCTGGAGCGTGATGGCCAGTTTTCACTGCTGGATCAGAACCGCGTCATTAACCCGCACCCTTATTTTCGCTTGTTTGCCACCGCTAACACCGTGGGCTTAGGCAATATGTCGGGCATGTATCAGGGCACCCAAGTGCTCAACCATGCGCAGATTGACCGCTGGAACATCGTCGCGAAATTGGACTACCTCAGCGCCCAAGAAGAAGCCGCTATCGTGCTGGCGCGCGTGCCGGAAAAAGACCATGAAAAAGGCCGCCAGCTGATTGATAAAATGGTCAGCGTGGCCAACCTGACGCGTAAAGGTTTTGCCGCTGGTGATATTTCCACCTTAATGTCGCCACGCACGGTGATTACTTGGGCTGAGAACTGCGAAATTTTCCGCGATCCAGCACTGGCCTTTAGATTGTCATTTCTGAACAAGTGCGATGACGCTGAACGCCAGATCGTCGCCGAATACTACCAGCGCTGTTTTGATGTGGAGTTGGATGAGTCCTGGTCAAAAGAGCCTTTTTCAGCATGAACAGCACCGCTCAGCAGCAAGCCCGTCGTCAGCAACGGGTTGAAGAGCTGTGCGCTGCCTCAATCAGGGCCATCAGCGGCCAGCCCGACCTGCACTTTCGCGGTAAGCGACTGTACCAAGGCGAGCGTAGCCTGCCGATGAATGCACCGCATCATCGCATTGATACAGCGCTTGCGCCTTTTACTGACTGCCGTGCTGCCGCCGATGGCATGGCGTTGCGTCTGCTGTTCAGTGATGCCGATCTGCATCGTGCCCACTGCCCGCTGAAACCCATTGCGCGATTGGTGTTTGAGTTGCTCGAACAACTGCGCGTCGAAGCCTTAGTGCCGGCCAGCCTCAGCGGCATGGCAGCCAATCTCGAGCAACGCTTTGAGCGCTGGTCACATGAGTTTTACACCTCCGGCAGCGCCGAAGGCAGCAGCGGTATTCTTTTATACACCGTGGCGCAAATGTGCTGGGCACGGCTAAACGCACGCCAAGTCTTGGAAGAGAGCGAAGACTTTATCGAAAGCACACGCTTTTCGCTGGCCTCATCCATGGGCACCGCATTGGCCGGCTTGCGTCGTAATCGTTACGATCAGGCCGCCTATATTCCTCACGCACGCGCCATTGCCGAACTGATTGATAACATCATTGAAGCGCAGCGTGCGGGGCAAAGTGCCAACGACAACAGCAGCAAGGACGACGACGAGGATGACGAATTACAGAAAGGTTTTGCCCTGCTGTTAGATTTTGATCAAGAGGGTGATGACGAGACCAACTTTGCCAGCGCGCGCAGCGGCACCAGCAAAGCCTTCGGTGAAAACCAGCAAGGCTACAGTGTCTTCAGTACAGCTTACGACCGTGAAGTGGCGGCGGCAACGCTAGTCCGTGCGGCGCAACTGGATGAATACCGCCAACGCTTGGATTCAGGCATCGCAGAACAGGGTATTAATGTGCAACGCGTAGCACGCCAGCTGTCTAGCGTATTGGCCACAATGCAGCGCGATGGCTGGCTCTACGGCGAGGAAGAAGGCCGCATTGATGGCCGCCGTTTAGCCCAACTGGTCAGCTCACCCACTGAACGCCGATTGTTCTATCAAGAGCGCCAGCGCCCTGTCGCCGATTGTGTGGTCAGCATTTTAATTGACTGCTCCGGCTCCATGCGCCACCAAATCGAACCGGTGGCGATGCTGGCTGACACTCTGATTCGGGCGCTGGACATGATCGGCGCCAGCAGCGAGTTACTCGGTTTTACTACTAACGCTTGGAACGGCGGCAAGCCCTATAAAGAGTGGATGCGCCAAGGCCGCCCAAGCTACCCCGGTCGCCTCAACGAAACCTGCCATCTGGTGTTTAAAAGCGCAGATCGAGGCTGGCGCCGCAGTCGCCGTGACATTGCCGCCCTATTGAAAGGCGATTTATTCCGCGAAGGGATTGACGGAGAAGCCGTTGATTGGGCCTGCAACCGTCTCTTGGCCCGCAGCGAAAGCCGCAAAGTTCTGATCGTCATTTCTGATGGTTGCCCTGCCGACAGCGCAACCAATCTGACCAACGATGCGTTCTATTTAGATAACCACCTCAAAGAGGTGCTAGCGCGCCGCGAACGCCAAGGCGAAGTCGATATTTTAGGGCTGGGCGTGGGCTTAGACTTAAGCCCGTTTTACCGCCACTGCCTCGCCACTGATATGTCGCAGGTACTGGACCATCATCTGTTCGATGAAATTATCCAGCTGATTGGCCACCGCAAGCGGCGCTAACCCCCGCGAGCACACTGATTAAACTGCAAGAGGATAACTGCAATGGCAAAAACCCGTTTGGTCCATCAGTTTGGTATGGGCACTTCTATTCGCAGCCAAGATTACACTGAGGCCTGTGCACGCGGTATTCGTGATGCGCTTTGGCACAACTCAGTCAATGTCGCCGATGCCTTTGGTTTTCCACGTGAAGCGATGCTGATCGATGTAGAAATTGGCGTGCAGAAACCTGAGCAAGTCGACATTCAAGCACTGTTGGGTATTTTCCCCTACGGGCAACCCACAATTACCCTGACCAAGGGCGGACTGGACGTTGATAAGCCGGATGGCAGCGGCACCAGCGTCATCGTCAATGTTGCGCTTGTGGTGTCCTTTGATATGGAGCCGAATCATGACTGAGCGTCGAATTATTCTTGAGATGCTGCGCCACTCCTCATTGGTATTGCTATCAACCCTGGGTTATGACCATCGCCAGATGCGCGTAGAAGTCACCATTGGCGTGCAGCACCCCGAGCAAGTCGATTGTGCTGCGGTGGCTGCGATCCTGCCACGCGGCCGCGCTGAAGTGAAAGCAGTGCACGGTGGGCTTAATGTGCACGACCCCGATAACAACACCACCCACGTTATCGCCGCAGCGGCAGTGGCGGCATTTTTGCCCATTGAAGCCGGTGCGTGGCGACTTTCATCGCCCTCTCAATAAGCAGCTACTGCTACTCTCTGGCTCAGGCAACCCCAGCCTGAGCCACGCTTCTTGCTCAGGACAGCAACTCCCCGACTATCAACCTGAGCCCGATTAGGATCAACATTGTAAACACCACACGACGCATGGTCAGTGCAGACCAGCGTGGCGGGTAATAACGCCCCAGCACGGTGCCGATAGCCACCATAGGAAACGCCCAAGCTGCCAGCAGCAAAATATCCAACGTCATGTGACCCTGACTAATAACAAATAGGGTGCGCACCGATGAGGACGCGGCAAACAGCACAATTAGCGTGGTACGAATACGTATTGGGTCCAGCGGTTGACGGTAGTAGTGATAAACCAGTGGCGGCCCTCCGACGCCAAACAACCCTCCTAAAAAGCCCGCTAGGGCGCCAAATACAGTAAAGCTGCCAC
>SMEQ01000300.1_pt1 | contig 15386 bp, 16 predicted proteins | sample 2456281 | NCBI WGS metagenome assembly SMEQ01 (sample SAMN10132596, study PRJNA489261) | soil metagenome | isolation source: day1 antibiotic-loamy sand soil ammended with raw manure from dairy cow... | place: USA | collected 2015-04-01
ATAGAGCACCAAACATCATGCCAAATAACGAGTAGCTGCCGAGCGTTCCTGCTTGCACGGGTGTTAAACCCCACTCATCCATGACAACGGGTATCACCACTCCAAATAGGAATAAATCATATCCATCAAACACCATGAGTAGCGTACAAACGATCAGTATCAGCCAATGAAATTTGCCAAATTTGGCATTATCAATGTAGCTTTGAACTTCAAGCTCTTTCATGTTAATTACCTTTTTATCATTATTAGTATTAATTAAATTTGCTATTTTTTATTAAATTTTGACAAAGAAATCCTATGCAAAATACATTTACATAGAATAACTTTATTAAATTAATAGTTTACTTTCAGACTGGGCACGCTGCTTTTAGTTATTTAAATACTCCATCATTTATTTTAAGATACTTATTTAATAATAAATTAATATTACTAACTTCAACTCTTCAAGAATCTAAGTAATTCTTTATTAAATACGTCAGGCTGCTCGATATTTGATATGTGTGACGCATCAATCTCAAAAAGCTGACTATCAGCCACCTGGCCAGTGATAAATAATCCATCATTCACTGTCGTAACAGGGTCTTGTTTTCCGGCAATCACTAGAAGCGGAATAGCGATACCTTGAATGCTTTCACGTAAGTCTTCTGTCGCTAAAGCTTCACAGCAATTGGCATAGCCGATATTAGAGCCGGCCGCTAAACTCTGACTTAAAGATTGAATCAGGGCTGGATTTTCTTGAATAAAACCATCGGTAAACCAGCGTGACGCTGCTGTAGCGGCAATTGCATCAAGTCCGTTTTCTCGAACCAAATTAGCACGCTCGAGCCAAGCGTCGGCCTGGCCAATTTTCGCAGCGGTGTTGCAGACGATAACTTTATTTAAATACTGTGCTTTATGGATAGCCAGCCATTGACCCACTAAACCGCCCATAGAAATACCACAGAAGCTGGCTTTTTCTATCTTTAAAAACTTGAGCAAATTAATCACATCGTGCCCAAGTTGACTGACCGTATAAGGGCCGTCAGGTGTTGATGAAGCGCCATGGCCACGGGTGTCGTAACAAATCACATAAAAATCATCTTTAAAAAAATCCACTTGTGATTTCCACATATCCAGATTAGTGCCCAATGAATTGGACAGCACTAATGCAGGCTTTGTAGCATCACCAAATGTTTTATAATGCAGCGTTAAACCATTTAAATTAAATTCTGACATTTTAATATTTCAACCTCAAACACGTTCAATAATTAAAGCAATACCTTGACCAACACCAATACACATAGAACACAGTGCATATCGACCTTGAGTTGCTTCAAGTTGGTTGAGTGCCGTCGTCACCAGTCGAGCGCCAGAGGCTCCTAATGGGTGACCGATAGCAATCGCTCCGCCATTGGGATTCACCTGAGCAGAATCATCGGGCAAACCTAAGCTGCGCGTGACCGCTAAGGCTTGTGCAGAGAACGCCTCGTTCAGCTCAATCACATCCATTTGCTCAAGCGTTAAGTGCGTTTTCTCCAGGAGTTTTTGAATCGCTGGAGAAGGCGCAAAACCCATGATGCCTGGATCAATACCGACCACTGTGGCGCCAATGATTTTCGCTCGCGCCTTTAAGCCGTGCTCTAGCAGAGCGTCTTCTGAAGCAATCAGTAATGCCGCAGCACCATCATTAATACCCGAGGCATTACCGGCAGTGACGCTGCCAGTGGCTTTTACAATCGGCTTAAGTTTAGTCAGACCTTCAAGGCTCGTGGAAGCGCGCGGATGCTCATCCTGAGTCACAAGCACAGGCTCGCCTTTACGCTGAGGAATCTCCACAGGAACAATTTCACTGTCAAAAAAACCACGCGCTTGTGCAGCAGCCGTGCGCTGCTGGCTTTGCAGCGCAAACTGATCTTGGTCTGCGCGACTGATGTTAAATTGCTCAGCCACATTTTCAGCCGTTTGCGGCATGGTTTCTACACCGTATAACTCTTTGAGCTGCTTATTAATAAAACGCCAGCCCATGGTGGTGTCTTCAATAACTTGGCTACGATCATAAGCTGTGCTCGCCTTCCCCATAACAAAGGGCGCTCGTGACATTGACTCAACACCACCGGCAATAATTAAATCAGCTTCACCTGATTTAATAGCACGCGCCGCCATGGATATTGCATCCAAAGAAGAGCCACATAAGCGGTTAACGGTTGTCGCTGGCACCGCACAAGGTAAGCCAGCCAGTAATGCAGACATGCGGCCAACGTTACGATTGTCTTCACCCGCTTGGTTAGCGCAGCCATAAATCAAGTCATCAACTTTGTGCCAATTCACAGACGGATTTCGCTGCATTAATGCTTTCAAAGGCAGAGCACCTAAATCATCAGCACGAACCGACGCTAAACTGCCAGCATATCGACCAAAAGGAGTCCGAACCGCATCTACAATATATGCATTTTTCATTTTGAATAACATCCTTAACCTTCTACAAAGCGCAGAAGTATCTGTGAATTAGCGCAAACAAAAACCAACAATAAAAGTTATACAGTGGCGTCGATCAAACGTGCGCCCGTCATCGATTGAAGCTCAGAAAAACTTAAACCTGCCACTTTCTCAATCACTTCAAAACCTTGATCTGTTACGTCGATGACGCATAAGTCGGTATAGATTCGATCCACACATTTCAAACCTGTTGCGGGGTACGTCAGCTCGCTAACCAATTTAGGCTCGCCATGCTTGGTGACATGATCAGTCGTAACGAAAACCTTTTTCGCGCCTACCGCCAAATCCATCGCCCCGCCCACCGCAGGAATAGCATCCGGCGCACCGGTATGCCAGTTCGCTAAATCACCATTTTGAGCAACTTGGAATGCACCTAGCACACAAATATCCAAATGACCGCCACGCATCATGGCAAATGAGTCACCGTGGTGAAAAAAAGCGCCGCCCGTTAGCATGGTGACAAACTCTTTACCCGCATTGATCAACTCTGGGTCTTCATGCCCCGCTTCTGGCGGCGGACCAAACGCCAACAAACCATTCTCAGAGTGCAAGAACACTTCTTTATCTGTCGGTAAATAACTCGCAATTCGTGTTGGTAAACCAATACCTAAGTTAACGTACGCGCCTTCAGGAATATCTTGGGCAACACGCTCAGCAATTTGTTCTCGGGTTAATTTGATATAGCTCATGTGCTTACTCCAAGTCCGATGAGGGTGTAGATTCAATCTGTACGACGTGCTGCACAAAAATACCTGGCGTGACAATATGCTCAGGATCCAGTGCACCCAATTCAACAACTTCATGCACTTGAGCAATACTCACATCAGCTGCCATGGCCATAATAGGGCCAAAGTTGCGGGCTGATTTGCGATACACCAAGTTGCCCCAGCGATCGCCTTGATGGGCTTTGATTAACGCAAAGTCGGCACGGATTGGATTCTCTAAGACGTAATCCTTACCCTCGTGATGCAACACCGGCTTACCTTCAGCAAGCGTGGTACCAAAACCTGTAGGTGTATAAATAGGTCCAAGCCCCATACCTGCGGCTTGAATTCTGCAGGCTAAATTACCTTGCGGAACCAGTTCTAACTCAACTTTACCCGCACGGTACAACTCATCGAACACCCAAGAGTCAGACTGGCGTGGAAAAGAACAAATAACTTTACGGACAGCGCCCGCTTTGAGCAGCTTGGCTAAACCATAATCACCGTTACCCGCGTTATTGCTGACAATAATTAAGTCTTTAACACCCAATTCAATCAGTCCATCAATCAGTTCCGCAGGCTGACCCGCCGTTCCAAAACCACCAATCATGATGGTGGACCCATCTTTAATCTTTACCAGTGCTTCGATTAAAGAAGCTGAAGTTTTATCGATCATAATGCTTCCCAAAAATAAAATTAAACATGCATTAACTTTTCGAGCTTTGCTCTGAAGTTGGCGGCGTTATAATAGCTGAATTTCGCTGAGTCAAAATCATGTGTGCAATGATGCCAATGCAAATACCCCAAAAGACTGAGCTGATACCTAAGAAACTCATACCTGACGCGGTTGCCAAAAAAGTAATTAAGGCTGAGTCTCGATGTGCTTCGTTTTGCACCGCGACCGATATATTGATACCAATCGCGCCGAGTAAAGCAAGACCCGCCAGAGCTGCAACCAGTTCCTTAGGCAGCAGACTAAATAGCATAACAATACTGCCGGCAAACAAACCGCCCAAAATGTAAAACAACCCGTTAGCAATGCCAGCGATATAACGCTTATCTTTAAGCTCATGTGCATCTTTACCTAAGCATAAAGCAGCTGTAATTGACGCTAAAACAATTGATATACCACCAACACAGGCGACACAAAGAGAAGCAACACTCGTGACATTAATAATGGATTTAGCAGGTACGTCATAGCCACTGATTTTCATCACAGCCATACCCGGCAAAAACTGCCCTGTAAGGCTGACAAGAATTAACGGAAGTGCGAAATTTAAAGTTGCAGACCAGGTCCATTCCGGCGCGATAAATTGCGGAACGGTTAAAGAAAAATCAATCGCAACAGGGTTTATCTGACCTAAAGCAAAACTCAGTATCACACCTAAAGCCAGCACCCAGATCATGGTGTAACGCGGCGTAAAGCGTTTAGCAATTAAGAACACCAGCAGCATTCCAAAAACGATCACAGGCATACTGTCTGTCACTGCAAACAGCTCAATGCCAAACTGAAATAAAATCCCAGCCATCATGGCCGCTGCAATACTCTGAGGAATAATTCTTAATAACTTGTCAAAGTAGCCGGTTATACCGATAAGAAAGATAACAATTGCAGAGGTAATATAGGCCCCAATCGCTTCATTCAAGCTCATGCTCGGGAATAACGTTACCAATAAAACAGTACCCGGTGCAGACCAAGCAGTGATCACCGGCACCTTAAATTTTATCGAAAGATAAATGCCTGAAAGTGCAGCACCAATCGATATCCCCCAAATCCACGACGCCATCATGGCTGTCGATACGTCAGCCTGCTGCGCGGCTTGGAAGAAAATAATCAAAGGTCCGGAATAAGAAATCAGTACAGCTAAAAACCCTGCAACAGTCGCGGATATAGACCAATCTTCTTGTAATTGTTTGATTAGGTTACGCATCAGGCCTACAACTCCACTGTTCCAGTTAAAACGATCGGGTTAGCCCTGATCACCACCACCCACTGGAAGTACTGTGCCGGTTATATAAGAAGACTCATCTGAGGCAAGAAATAAAATCGCATTCACTTGCTCTTGAATACTTCCATAACGTCCTAAAAAAGTGCGGTCGATGGTTTGCTCAACCACTTCTTGCATCCACTCTTTTTCATTTTCAGTCATGGGATTATCGTTACGCGACACTTTACGTGGCGGCGCTTCTGTTCCACCGGTCGCAACCGCGTTGACGCGAATGCCATCCTTTGCGTGCTCAAAAGCTAACGCAGCAGTCAGGCCATTCACACCACCTTTGGCAGCGGAATAGGGCACTCGGTTAATCCCGCGAGTGGCCACAGAAGAAACGTTAACGATAGTGCCTGCTTGGTTTTTAATCATTTCAGGTAACACCGCACGGCAGCACCATAACGTTGGGAACAATGAGCGCCCTACTTCTTTGATGATTTCCTCTTCCGAGAACTCTTGGAAAGGCTTCATCCAAATAGCGCCACCGACGTTATTGATCAAGGTATCAATACGACCGTAAGCTTTTAGTGTGTGTGCAACCACCGTTTGCGCACCTGCCAAGACTTCGAGGTCAGTATTGACGGTGATGGCATCGCCACCTGCTGCGGTAATTTCAGCTAACACCTCGGTGACATACTCAGAGCGATCAACCAGCACCACTTGTGCGCCTTCTGCGGCGGCTTGAACGGCAACACCACGGCCAATACCCTGCGCTGCACCCGTCACAATAATAACTTTATTTGAAAATCTTTTTTGATCTGACATGTTCAATTCTTCCAGTCAATTTAATTTGCAGAGAATCTTTCAAAAAAGAAATTCACCGGATTAACCCCTTCGCTAGCGAGCCAGTCGCGCACAGAATCAACCATTGGCACAGGTCCGCAAAGGTAAATATCAACATCACCGGCATTCAGCCATTCACTCTCAACATGACCGGTCACATAACCTTTGCGCGCATAGTCAATATCAGGATGTGAAACAACGGTACGGAACTCAAACCATGAATACTTTTCTTGCAGCGCATTCAACGTATCCAGCGCCACTAAATCAAAATCATTGGTCGCACCAAATACCAGGCGAATGGGATGCTCCGAACCTTTTTCTTCAAGCACTTGCAGCATGGATAAGAAAGGTGCGATACCCGTTCCACCAGCAAACATAATGGTTGGGCGCACGATATTGCGCAGATAGAAACTGCCATAGGGTCCGGTGTAAGTGATCTTGTCACCCACTTGAGCATTCTCGCTCAGGTACTCACTCATTTGACCATTGGGCACATTACGCACCACAAAACCTGTCAGACATTCGCCAGGCTTAGTGCTAAAAGAGTATGAACGGCTTTCTGTCGTACCGGGAATGCTCACTTTGACATATTGGCCGGCTAAGAAATTAATCGCCGGCTGACCTTCATCCAACTCAATATTAAAAGCAATCGTTGAATCTGATACTTTATCAAGCTGAGCTAAAGTGCCTTGAAACTCATGCACTTCCGTTTTGCACACATCAGAAGACGCTAATATCTGGAATACCGCATCCGATGTTGGCTTGCATTGGCAGGCTAAGATATAACCTTCTGCAGCCTCTTCTGGCGTTAAAGCATCTTCAATATATGTCTCTTCAGGCATATCAAAAGAGCCCGTCTCACACAGTGCACGGCATGTTCCACAGGCGCCATCACGGCAATCGAGTGGAATATTGATTTTTTGACGATAAGCAGCATCGGATAAAATTTCACCCGGTGCTACTGTGATAAAGCGGGTCACGCCATCTTCAAATTGAAGGGCTACGTTGTGGTTTGACATGGTGTAGATCCTATATAAGCCTTTAAAACACTTGAGCGCCCAGCCCGGGTTGAACCGGCTGGGCTTTTCAACGAAGACAACAAGAAGATTTTATAGGTGATAAATATCAATGACTTGATAAATATAATCGTTCTTCAGCACCACGTATTTACTTAGAATTTGCGGCTGCTCACCTGAAAAATCAAGTTCATAGCGCGACATTCCAAAGTAACTGTAACTCTTCTTGTAACGGTGACTTAACGTATTCCAATTGAAGCGCACAGTAACTTTGCTACCATCCTGCTCAATGATTTCAATGTTACTGAGATTATGACTGGTGCGCGTATCAGGCATCGTTGCTGAAGAGCGTTCAGTTTTAATACGGAACACACGGTCTTCTAAACCTTGGCGATCAGGATAATAAATCAATGAGATTTCAGTATGAGGGTCTGTGGTTAAAGCATCATCATCATCCCAAGAAGGCATCCAAAAGGAAGCACTTGGTGCATAACAGGCTAACCAATCATCCCACTGCTCATCATCTAAAAAGCGTGCTTCACGGTATAAAAACGCTTTCACCTGCTCGATATTTGGAATAGTACTCATGCTTACTCTCCCTGCTCTGATGTATTCAACTCAGCCAGCTCTTGCTCTGCAGCAATAGCGCGCTTCATCTCTTGCAACCAGTGCTCATGCTGGGCTAAATACAAGCCTTCATCTTCAGTTTTAATACCACTGAGTTTTGGCTTAAGACCAATTTCATCAGCAACAGCATCAGGACCTTGAACCCAGTGCTTTGCACCACGGCTCATATCGTTCCACTCCGTGGCGATACCGTTGTAGCCCGCCTGGCAAGCGCGGAACTCTTCGAGGTCATCGGGTGTAGCCATACCTGAAGCATTGAAGAAGTCTTCATACTGACGAATACGTTGTGCACGAGCTTCAGGTGCTTCGCCAACAGGCGCAATACAGTAGATCGTGACTTCTGTTTTATCCACAGACAGCGGACGCAGTACACGTATTTGTGAGCCAAACTGATCCATTAAATACACATTCGGATAGAGGCACAGGTTACGCGAGCGCTCAACCATCCACTTCGCCATCGCTTCGCCAAACTGCTCAGTGTACTCAGCCAGTTTTGGAAAGTTGGGACGGTCTTCAGGGTTAGCCCACTGGGTCCAGAGCAACAAGTGACCATTGTCAAAGCCGTACGAACCACCGCCTTGCTTACCCCAGCTACCCGCACTCATGGCACGAACGTTATCCACAGCATCTTTTTCTTTACGCTGTTGAGTCGTTGCAGCGTAGTTCCAGTGTACCGCTGAGACGTGGTAACCATCTGCACCGTTTTCAGCGGTCAGTTTCCAGTTGCCTTCATACACATAGCTTGAAGCGCCACGCAAAACTTCCAATCCGTTCTCAGACTGGCCGACAATCATATCGATAATTTTAGTGGTCTCGCCTAAGTACTCTTCTAAAGGCTGTACATTAGGATTCAAGCTGGCAAATAAGAAACCTTTATAGTTTTCAAATTTTGCAACTTTTGTCAAGTCATGCGAGCCTTCATCGTTAAAGCAGTCAGGGTAACCTGCATCAACGGGGTCTTTAACTTTTAATAATTTACCTGAGTTATTAAAAGTCCAACCATGGAATGGGCATGTATACGTCGCACGATTACCGCGCTTATTACGACACAACTGCGCACCACGGTGGGTGCACGAGTTAATCATGACATTGAGTTCGCCACTGCGGTTACGCGCAATGATAACGGGCTGACGACCCATATAAGTGGTGAAGTAGTCGTTATTTTCTTTTACTTGGCTCTCATGCGCTAAGTAAATCCAGTTACCCTCAAAGATGTATTTCATCTCAAGATCAAACATCGTTTGATCTGTAAATACTGATCGGTGTAGCTTAAATTCACCAGTCTCGTAGTTCTCAACAAGCAAATCATCAATATTGTCGAGATGACTAATATTAGTAACAGGTATATTAGGCATATTATTATCTCCAAAAACCAAGGCAATCTCAGGTCTTAACTGCCATGGTTAATGACAGTTAATTATATATAGAGAGAATTAAGCGCGACGGCGATCAATCTCTGTTGTTGGAGCACTCGACGTATTCTTAGACAAAACAAAGTCAAAAACGATTTTCTTGAATGGGCTGTTTAAGCCGCGTTTTTCAATTTCCGCGTTATCCGTGACATCAACAACAGTGGCAACCAGCCCTTCACGTGTCGCAAATGCAAAGTCATCCCAAAGGTATTCATCACCCTCGATATTGAATTGCGTCGTTAACATTCTGTGACCTGGGCTGGAAATAAAGAAGTGCACGTGCGATGGACGATTACCATGACGGCCCAGCTTATTTAATAACGCCTGGGTGGTACCTTCTGGCGGGCAACCATAACCCACCGGCATAGTGGTTTGCGCAACGTATTGACCGTCAGTACCGGTAAAAATCGTGCGTCTTAAGTTATAGTCAGACTGGCTTTTATCAAAAAACGAGTAGTTACCTAAACTGTTCGCATGCCAAATTTCTACTTTAGCGCCTTCAATCAGGTTGCCATCGGTATCGCGCACATTCCCTTCGATGAATAAAGTGTCCGCCTTAGCAGACTCACTACCATCATCCATACGCGCAAAACCTACAGTCTCAGGTGCACCTGAAACATACAAAGGTCCTTCAATTGTTCGTGGTGTACCGGCTACCACACCTGCTTTAGCATCTGCTTCATCTGCACGCAGATCTAAGAAGTGCTCTAAACCTAAGCCTGCAGCCAATAAACCCAACTCATTCGACTTGCCAGAATCAGTTATATACTCTAAGCCTTTCCAGATCTCTGTTTGAGTTAAATCAAGATCTTCAATCGCTTTAAAAAGATCTGTCAGTAAACGTACCACGACGTCTTGTACACGCTTATCAACAGCACCTTTTGCGGTATCAACGTTTAATTTCTTAACAAGTGCTTCAATATCTGTATGTTTCATTATTCTTACCCTTGAATTTTATTTTAATACTCAGCTAAAACTGTATTAAATATTAATTAACTATCATCACTACGAACGGATGATGGATGGCGATTTAAGGGCATTATCTCAATATCCATATAAGGAAAAAGAGGCAAACCTTGTAATAAATTATGCAATTCCTCATTGCTCTCAACATCAAATATACTAATATTTGAATACTGACCAGAAATTCTCCACAAGTGACGCCACTTACCTTGCTCTTGCAAAGATTGTGCATATGCTTTTTCTTTCATTTTAATGCCATTGATTTTTTCTTCATCAATGTCTAATGGGATGTTTACATCCATACGTACATGAAAAATCATAAAACCTCCAAAATCAATTTAATAATTATTTAAATCTTAAGTTATCGAGTTTATTTTCATCGAGTTCAATTCCAAGTCCTGGTGTACTTGGCACAGCAAGCTCAAAATTCTCATATTTAAGCGGCGTTTTTAGAATCTGCTCAGTCAGTAATAAAGGACCGAACAGCTCAGTGCCATAGGCCAAGTTTTCAAACGTTGAAAACACATGCGCAGAAGCAATGGTACCAACCGGCCCTTCCAGCATTGTGCCACCGTATAAGTCGATACCCGCCAGCGTGGCCAAACGACTCACTTCACAGCTTTCTAACAACCCACCTGATTGAGCAATTTTCACCGCAAAAACGGATGCGGCATTACGCTTCGCTAAGGTATAAGCGCTGTCTGGGCCTTTGAGTGACTCATCGGCCATAATCGCGATATCAAACTTGCGTGTAAGGCGCGCCATCGCATCATCATTGGCAACCGTACAAGGCTGCTCAATCAGATCAATGCCGCCTGCCTGAAGACGCTCAATGCCCTTGTTAGCCTCCAACTCAGTCCACGCTTGGTTAAGGTCAACACGGATAGATACATCAGCACCCAGCGCGTGCTTGATAGCCAGAACATGCTCAACATCTTCATCAATCGTGCGTGAGCCTATTTTCAGCTTAAATATATTGTGACGCTTAGCTTTGAGCATCTGCTGCGCTTCAGCGATATCTTTTTCTGTATCACCAGAGGCTAAAACCCACAGTACAGGAACGCTATTACGCAAACGGCCGCCTAAAACCTCACTTAAAGGTAAGCCAAGCCGTTGCGCATGGATATCAAGCAATGCAGTCTGGATAGCACACTTAGCAAAGCGATTCCCTTGAATATTTTTTTTAATTGCGTGCAGTGTTTGCGCTAAATTTCCCGCCGGTAAAGAGCGCATAAGAGGAGCAAAATAGCTTTCAATATTTGTCTTGATACTTTCAGGGCTTTCTTCGCCGTAACCAAGACCACCGATGGTGGTTGCTTCACCCCAACCTACAACACCGTCATCAGTTGTCACTTTGACTAAAACTAACGTTTGCGTGTGCATTGTGGCGACTGCCATTTTATGCGGACGAATCGTTGGAATTTTAACCAGTAATGTTTCTATATTTTTATACATAATTCGCCTACATATCTTGCGTAGCTTATTGACTGCCTATACTCTAATAGAAGTTTTTCGCCACTGTCTAACACTCATTCGGCATCTTTTTATACTCAAAAGGTATTCAAGTATGGAATTAAGGCACTTAAAATACTATGTTGCTGTTGTCGAAGAGCAGAGTTATACAAAAGCTGCTGAGCGCCTTTTCATTTCACAGCCTCCGCTGAGCCGTCAGATCCAAAACCTTGAGTTGGAGCTGGGTGTACAGCTCTTTGAGCGTGGCAGTCGGCCTGTAAAAACTACAGAAGTGGGTCAGTTTCTATATCTGCATGCCGTAAAGCTTTTAGCAAATGCTGAAGAAATAAAAACCATGACACAGCGCGTGGGCACTGCAGAGAAGACATTAACGATAGGGTTTGTTGGTTCATTACTGTACGGACTACTACCAAAGATAGTCTACTTATTCCGCCAACAGCAGCCTCAACTCAAAATTGAGCTGACAGAAATGAATACAAAACTACAAATAGATGCTTTAAAAGAAGGGAAAATAGATGTGGGATTCGGTCGCCTAAGAATATCCGATCCTGCTATACGTCGTATTTTGCTAAGAGACGAGCCATTAATGGTCGCAGTGCACGCTCAGCACCACCTCGCTAGCACTGAGAAAGGCTTGTACTTGTCTAACTTGGTTGATGAGAACCTTTTTATCTTTCCTAACCACTCTAAGCCCAATTTCTCGACGCAAATACGCAGTCTGTTTTATGAACATGGTCTCGATCCTAGTAACCTAGTAGAGATCAGAGAGGTCCAGTTGGCTTTAGGTTTAGTCGCTGCTGATGAGGGTATTTGCATTATTCCTCAGAGCGCTAGAGCTATCCAGATTCCTAATTTAAAGTTTATTCCTCTTCTAGATAATGCAGCGGTCAGTCCAGTTTTTTTAGCGATGCGTAATATGGATGAAAACACAAATATTCGTTCACTTTTATACTGCATTTATCAAGTCTACGACGAAGAATCTATTGTTTACGATCGTAAAGTGATATGACAGTGCACTCAAGAGTGACACATACGCTGTACTTCTAAGCTCTATTTAACAGTTACATTTCATCAATAGATTTGTGTTTAGTCAGCCGCTATAGGCTGCTTGCAGTCGTTTTAGCCACTATCGTTATCAATAGCACTTTAAACGTGTCAATAAGGATAATAATAATGAAAACGCTAACTGATCATTTGAGCCAATACGCTGCCTACCACCGCGATCAACGCAATATTATAAGTCACTTTATCGGCGTTCCTTTAATCGTTGTCGCCGTAGCTATCGTACTCTCAAGGCCTGGGTTTACTGCATACGGATTATGGTTTTCACCCGCTTTAATAGTATCGATTGCAGCTGCAATATTTTATCTACGCTTAGATGTACGCCTTGGCATCAGCATGAGCGTATTACTAGCGATATGTTTATGGATTGCTATGCTTTGCGCACAGTTATCCACAGGCACTTGGTTAACTTGGGGCTTAGGAAGTTTTATTGTCGGTTGGATTATTCAGTTTATCGGCCACTACTATGAAGGACGTAAACCTGCTTTTGTTGATGACATTATGGGGTTAGCGATAGGGCCTTTATTTGTAGTGGCTGAATTGGCATTTTTATGTGGTCTGCGTAAATCACTTGAAAATGAGATTGAGACACGCCTTGATCCAGATAACGCGAAATAAGAGCAACTATTTCAACAGGCGTGAGTCTTATCGCTATAGCACGCACGAAGGGTTTTGTTATGCACTACAACACTGATAGTCATACACCAGTAATGGGATACTTATTGTGGATCTTTGGCTTTCTGGGTTCACACCGTTTCTACTACGGCAAACCTATTACAGGAACCATCTGGTTTTTCACCTTGGGCTTATTCTTTATTGGTTGGATTATTGATTTATTTCTAATCCCCAGCATGGATCGTCAAGCCAGCTTACGTTTTCATACCGGTCGAATTGACTATAACTTGGCATGGATTTTATTAACGTTTCTAGGTGTGTTTGGTGTGCACCGCATGTATCAAGGCAAATGGATCACCGGTATTTTGTACTTATGCACAGGCGGCTTCTTCTTACTCGGCGTGCTGTATGACTACTGGACTATTAATCAGCAGATTTCTGCACGCAATAATATTTTCAAATAATCCACCCAAGTTAACTCTTGATACAAAAAAGCTGCTGACCTATACAAATGGACAGCAGCTTTTTTTATTCTGTATAACTTAACGCTTTTTTGGGCGCGGCCAGTTCTCTAAATTACGCTGACGCCCACGACCCACGGCCAAAGCATGTGCAGGTACATCTGCAGTAATCGTTGAGCCCGCACCAGTGGTTGAACCATCACCTAAGTTAAGCGGCGCAACCAACGAGCTATTTGAGCCTATAAATACGTCTTCGCCCATGATGGTTTTGAATTTATTCACACCATCATAGTTACAGGTAATAGTACCCGCACCAATATTGGTACGTGCACCTACCTCACTGTCACCCAAGTAGGTTAAATGGCCTGCTTTAGCGCCTTCACCTAAGTGTGTATTTTTCAATTCAACAAAGTTACCCACATGCGCGCGTGCTGCCAATACAGTGCCAGGACGTAAGCGAGCAAAAGGTCCGCAATCAGCACCAGGACCAACATCTGCACCATCCAAGTGACTGTTCGCTTTAATCATCGCACCCTCGCGCAAAACAGAGTCTTTAATGACGCAGTTAGGACCAATGGAGACATTGTCAGCAATCTCAACCTTACCTTCCAAGATCACGTTAACATCGATTAAGACATCACGACCGACGCTGACTTCACCGCGCAAGTCAAAGCGAGCAGGATCAAGCAAAGTGACACCTTGCGCCATTAAACGTCGCGCGGCACGTTGCTGGTAGTGGCGCTCCAGTTCAGACAACTGCAAGCGATCATTGGCGCCCTGCACTTCCATAGCATCAGCAGCAGTTTCAGTATTGACTGCTAAACCATCAGCGACGGCCATGGCGATAATATCGGTTAAATAGTACTCACCCTGCGCATTGCTGTTGGAAAGACGACTTAACCAGTCAGTTAATGCCTCGCGTGGCGCAGCTAGAATACCGGTGTTACCTTCACAAATTTTCAGTTGCTCTGCGCTAGCATCTTTATGTTCAACAATCGCTTGTACGGCACCATCAGTATTACGCACGATACGGCCGTAACCTGCTGGATTATCAAGATTCACTGTTAATAATGCCATGCTCTGATTGGAAAGCTGCTTAAGTAAACTTTCTAGAGTCGTCGCTTCTATCAAAGGCACATCACCGTAAAGCACTAAGGTGTTTTCAGCTTGTAAATGCGGCACAGCCTGAGCCACCGCATGACCGGTACCCAACTGCTCATTCTGCACAACAAAAGTCACGTCATCTGCGGCTAACTGCTCACGTACCAACTCGGCGCCATGGCCAATCACCACTTGGATACTAGCTGGCTTTAACAGTCGTGCTGTTTGCACTACATGGCCTAGCATCGACAATCCGGCAATGGGATGCAGTACTTTTGGTAAGGCTGAACGCATCCGTGTGCCTTGGCCTGCTGCAAGAATAACGATATCCAACGACATACTATAAATCCTTATAGAGTTTGAGAAGTTTAGTGTCAAAAAATAAACAATAAAAAAGGGTAGCTCTAGGCTACCCTTTTTTATTATTACTAAGAAGCGCGATTCATTTATTAACGAACTTTTTTACGTAACTCATGAATTGTGCGCAACTGTGCAGCTGCTTCAGCTAAACGTACTGCGGCGGCGGCATAGTCAAAATCAGCGGACTGATTGACTAACGCTTGCTCAGCAGCTTTTTTAGCTTCAAGTGCTGCCGCTTCATCAAGGTCTGCAGCACGAATTGCCGTGTCTGCTAAAACCTTAACTGTATACGGCTGTACTTCAATAAAACCACCAGAGATGTAATACACCTCTTCAGCACCAC
>SMEQ01000301.1_pt1 | contig 15349 bp, 14 predicted proteins | sample 2456281 | NCBI WGS metagenome assembly SMEQ01 (sample SAMN10132596, study PRJNA489261) | soil metagenome | isolation source: day1 antibiotic-loamy sand soil ammended with raw manure from dairy cow... | place: USA | collected 2015-04-01
ATACCCCGATGGCTCCACGACCTGGACTCGAACCAGGGACCCAATGATTAACAGTCATTTGCTCTACCAACTGAGCTATCGCGGAACATACATTTGATTCAAACTCTTTCGATGTTTGCCTCATCTGTGGTGCGACATTCTACGCAAATATCTAATCTTGTCAACACCTTAAGTGAAATAAATATGAATTTGTTTCTCTCAGGCATTCATCATACTGCGTTTAATGCTGCGGGCTATTCTAACCATACTCAGCCCAAGCTGCAAGTGAACAACACAAGGTGTGAGAATAACTGCTACGTTCAAGACAATATCCCCTTGGTTGAGCTGGCTCATACCTCTTAAAGGGCAAAACAGTTAGACTGATTGCTCATTTTTATTGTTTGAACCTATTTATGCGTCGCACTAAAGAAGAAGCAGACAACACTCGTACCGCCATCCTGACGGCTGCGCAATTGTTGTTCCTTAAAAAAGGCGTGTCCCACACTTCTCTTGAGCAGATTGCTCGGCAGGCAGGTGTCACCCGTGGCGCTGTATATTGGCACTTCCAAAATAAAGCCCACCTGTTTCATGAGATGTTAAACCAAGTGCGCTTACCCACTGAGCAAATGGCCAAGCAAATCAGCCAGTGCGATCCGCACAACCCCATCATGGGTCTGCGTCAGCTTTGCATCGAAGTCTTACTAACGGTGGGTCGCGATGAGCGTAAGCGCCACATCCTCACGATCTTACAACGCCGCTGTGAGTTCACGGATGATCTGCGCGAAGCTGAAGAGCGCCACGAAGCATTTATTAATGAATTTATTGATTTATGCGAGCAACTGTTTAGTCAGCCCACAACGGCAGCACGCTTATATGCTGGAGTCACGCCACGCATGGCCGCGATCAGCTTACATTCGATGCTACTAGGCCTGCTCAGCAACTGGCTCAGAGATCCAGCGCTATTTGATGTGACACTGGCAGGCTCAATGTTTGACGGCTTACTCAGAGGGATCATTGCAGACTGGGAGCCCAGCACGACCTGCAACCTCCCAACCTGATCAGGCTCGCTTGAGTTACTCAGCAATCAGCCAGTCTAAACGCCAGCCACCTTCGTCTTGCGCTAAGGTTTGCGCCAGCATCGGTAATACCTCTCGCAACTCCTCCTCAAGCCCCCAGGGCGGGTTACAAATCACCATACCTGAGCCATTTAGACGAGTGGAGTCATCGGGTTTATTCACATACAGCTCAACGCGTAATAACTTAGGCGCGCTGCTTTTTCCTAGCATTTGATAAAAGCGGCGCAGTTGTGCGACATCTTTAACCGGATACCACAAACACACAATAGCCTGACGCATACGCGCTAAGGTTTCATCCAAAGCTTGCACTGAGTTTTTTAGATCATCACCTTCCTCAAAAGGTGGATCAATAAGCATCAGCAGACGTTTTTCTTGCGTCGGTAAAATAGCACGAGGAATATGCCAGCCCTCCCCTAGGTGCACGCTAACACGTCGATCAATGCGCATATTCTCTTTAAGCAGTTGACCATCAGCGGGGTGCTTTTCATTTAAGTACAAATGATCTTGGCTGCGTGTTAAGCAACGAACAACTTCAGGTGATCCCGGATAATAACGTAATTCATCATCCTCATTGAGCTCACGCACTGCGTGCAAGTAATCCGCTAATGCTGGATGTGTTGAAGTCCATAAACGGCCAATACCCTCTTGCCATTCATCGGTTTTCAGCGCTTCTTCACCCTGTAGATCATACAAGCCAATACCGGCATGCGTATCAACATAGGCAACAGGTGCAGCTTTTTTTTGCAACAATGCAATGCAGCGCGTTAGAAGCCAATGCTTCAACACATCCGCATGATTACCTGCGTGATAGGCATGACGATAGTTCATAAAATCCTCAACGTAACTCTTGCTGAATGCTTAACATAGTACGTATCCACGGCTTACTTTGACGAATTTGCTCAGGCAAATCGTTAATCGCTAAATGAGCCGATGCACGATCGGCAAAGGAGCCGTAAGTCACCACAAATAAGGCCTGGCCACGATGTTCTTTTCTAAAATAATGGTACTGCGCCGGATTTTTCTGCACAAAGGCTTTAGCTTTTGCTTCTGAGCTTGTGCCCAACACTTGTACGGTATGACGTGAAGGCGCTTGCTGCTTAAACCACTGACTCTGGCCTGCAGTACCTTTTAAGCGTGCGGCAGCCGGTGCTTTTTTCTGTACGGGTTTAGCAGGTGCAGCCGCTTTGCGTACCGGTGCTGCAGGCTTGCGCTCGACACGAGGAGCGGGCTTGGCGACCGGTTTTGGCACAGGCGCAGGCGCGGCTACTTTAGCGGGTGGCGTACTGACCGGCACAGGTGCACTGACCACAGGTGTGGGCGCAGGTAGCTCGACCGACTGTTGCTGCTCAACAGCAGGATCTTGTTGGGTAAGCGGCTCCTCTGTCGCAGGCGCTACCGCTTCATCTTGACTGAAATCCTGCCCATTGAGCAAGGCTTCAAACTGAGCATCGGTGCGTGGCTGATCGTCTTGGATTGGAGTGTCATCAGCATCTTCAGTATTCAAAGCTTGAGCCAATGGCGCGCGCACTAAAGGCACAGGATCGAGCTCTAAGGGCAGCTCTATTTTGCTCTTACTGCTGGCAGTGGCTGGAATCACTTTAGGCTCAGGCTTAATCTGCACCACAGCATCAGACGCATCCGTCTGGCCACTGTGTTTGTCGGCAGTCATGGTTTGCACCAGCCAGAACACTAAGGCTGCAATAACAATAACTGCCAGAATCGCAAGGTACTTCACTGGGATCGCTAACCCTGCTTTTTTAGTCGCAGATTTACCGTGCATCAACCCCAACAACATCGCCTTAGCCGTACTATTGACGCGCCCTGGCCAACCTTGTGATTGAGTGTAAATATCGTGCAACTGCTGCGCCGTAAATACATCAATCGGCTGACCGGCATCGATCAAGCGCTGCTCAATGTACTCAATGGTTTCCTCATGATCCCAAGGTTCAAGCGCAATCACATAATGTAAATCGGCGTTATCAGCGATTTTCTCCAGCACAGGATTGATCGACGAATCAGAAAATAACACCACGCGCGCGCAGGCATCATTCACGCCTTGGGCTAAGCGTTGCAAAAACAATAATGCAGATTCATCTAAATACTCTGCATTATCAATCAGCACATGCACTTCTTGTCCGCTCACTGAGAGCTGCTCAATGTGCTTTAGGACATCAGCAATTTCACTGTCAAACAAGCCTAAAGCGGCACTGACTTGCGCGAGCATAGACGCCGCATCTACAGTGGCTGCAGCAGTAATCACAATACTTTGCGCCGGCTCCGTCACTTGTGCGACTAACGCTTGATGCAAAACAGTTTTACCACTGCCTTGTGGCCCGGTCACCACCAGCATTAACTTGCTGTAGCGAGCTAAGTGCTGCAGCTCGGTGAGCACCGTACGACGCTTAGCAGGGAAGAACTTAAAGCTTGAGCCACGTCCTGAAAAAGGATCGTGCTCAAACTGGTAATGACTTAAGTAATGATCGTCCGCATGCAAGTCAGTCATGATGCCCTCATTCAGTTAAATACTGTTGGTTAATGTTGTGTAATCAGCGACCAGCACATCATGTAAAATCTGCGCAGGGTAATCCGCAGTGATGACGGCATTCCCTAAATCGCGCAATAAGACCAAGCGTATATGCCCATTGATATTTTTCTTATCCACGACCATATGGCTTAAAAATGTCTCAGCGCTCATATCTTGCGGTGCGATAACGGGCAATTTGGCTTGCACTAGCAGTCTGATTCCACGATCGCGCTGCTCTGTGGTGATCCAGCCCAACTGGCGTGACATTTCCAACGCCATCACGGTACCGGCCGCTACCGCTTCACCGTGCAGCCACGCGCCATAGCCTTGTTCTGTTTCAATAGCATGACCAAAAGTATGGCCTAAGTTTAACGTCGCGCGCACGCCTGACTCACGCTCATCAGCGCTGACCACTTGAGCTTTAGCAGCGCAAGAGCGCTCAATGGTTTCGATTAAAGCCTGAGGGTCTAACGCTTGAATCTGCTCAATATGCTCTTCTAACCAGGTTAAAAAGGGCTCATCACAAATCAAACCGTATTTAATCACTTCCGCCAAACCCGCTGATAACTCACGCGGCGGTAAAGTATGCAGTGTTGCTGTATCAATAATCACCGCTTGGGGCTGATAAAACGCACCCACCATATTTTTACCTAACGGATGATTAATGCCTGTTTTACCACCGACCGATGAATCCACTTGCGACAACAAAGTAGTGGGGACTTGGATAAAGTTCACCCCGCGCTGGTAGCACGATGCAGCAAACCCTGTCATATCACCAATCACACCACCCCCTAAAGCGATGAGTGTGGTTTTGCGGTCATGTTTATCACGCAGGAGCGCGTCAAATATCAGCTGTAAAGTTTCCCAGTTTTTATACGACTCACCATCGGGCAAAATGATCTCAGTGATCTCATAGCCTTGTAAGCTTTCACGCAGTTGCTGCAAATACAAAGGAGCAACTGTGGTATTAGTCACAATCGCTACGCTACGACCCACAATGTGTGGAGTAAACAACTGGGCTTGCTTGAGTACATCATTACCAATATAAATCGGGTAGCTGCGTTCAGCTAAATCAACATTAAGAGTGCGCATGGATGCCTCTCGTTATAACGCTTAAATAAATATAAAACAGATCGTTGCCCAGAAGGCATGAGGCACAAAAGTGAGCTTATTGGCGAGTATAGCGCAGATTCATCAGCAAGATGGACGGCTATGATACGTACTCAAAAAGCGCATAATTTCCTGTACCACCATGCGTGGTGGGCGGATATCCGTCTCAATAATGAGTGTCGCTACTTCACGGTATAAAGGATCACGCAAGGCCAGTAAATCAGCTAAAACCTGCGCTGGATTTTCTGTTTGTAAGAGTGGCCGATTACGGTCGCGTGCGGTGCGTGCCAGCTGATGCTCAACTGAGGCATGCAAGTAAATCACAATGGCACCTTGCTGCATGGCTTGGCGATTTTCAGCTCGCAACACCGCGCCACCCCCTGTGGCCAGCACCAGTCCGGGCTGTGCGCACAATTCAGTGATTACCGCTTGCTCGCGATCACGAAAACCTGCTTCACCTTCAACATCAAAAATCAAAGGAATGCTGGCACCGGTGCGCTCTTCAATTTCTTTATCAGAGTCTTTAAAGGGCAAGCCCAGCTCTTTAGCCAGTAAGCGTCCGATGGTGCTTTTACCAGCACCCATCGGACCAATCAAAATATAAGTAGATGTTTGCATTAATTATTCAGTGAAATGGCTTGGTTATTCATAATGCGCGGCGTAATAAACACCAGCAACTCCGACTTGCTGTCTTGCACAGTATCGCGTCTAAACAAACGTCCCACAAAAGGTACATCACCTAAGAAGGGTACTTTAGATTGCGACCGAGTTTGTGTATTAGAAAACACACCACCAATGACAATAGTCTCGCCATCGGACACCAACACATTAGCATTCACCTCATTCTTTTTAATGGGTGGCACACCATTGAGCGCATTAGCAAAATCAGGCTCATCCTTAGTGACTTTTACATCCATGATAATGCGATTGTCTGGCGTAATTTGTGGCGTCACTTCCAAAGATAAAGCAGCTTCTTTAAAGGATGTACTGGTCGAACCACTGGAGCTGGCTTCTTGATATGGAATTTCCGCGCCTTTCAGGATTTTGGCAGTTTCTTTATCTGAGGTCACAACTTTAGGCTGTGATACCACTTCACCATTACCGGTTTTTTCCATAGCCGTCAGCTGTAAATCTAAAATGGCATGATTTGACACAAAACCAATACCAATCCCAGCTGTAGCACTATCCACACCTAAATCCACAAAAGGATTGTCCGTGACACCTTGACCCGCTTGACCACTGGCAGTCCAGTTGCCACTGCCTCTTTTTACACTACCATCCCAATTCACACCCAGACTTTTGCTGTAATCCACATTAGCCTCAACAATACGCGCTTCAATCATCACTTGGCGCACTGGAATATCCAGTTGTGCCACGACACGGCGTAATTCATCGAGTTTATCTTGGGTTTGATAGGCAATAATACTGTTGGTGCGATCATCAACAGTGACTGAGCCACGCTCATCCGCCTGCCCTGTACCACTGGTAACCGACTGGAATAAAGCTGCGATTTGCGCTGCTTTTGCGTAATTTACTTGGATCAGCTCGCGACGCAAAGGTGCCAGTTCAGCAATTTGCTTTTGCGCCTGCATCTCTTGGCGCTCGCGCGCAGCAATTTCATCAGCAGGAGCAATCAACAACACATTACCAATCATGCGCTTATCAAGACTCTTGGTTTTCAGCACTAAATCCAAAGCTTGATCCCAAGGCACGCTTTGTAAACGCAGGGTAATATTACCTTGCACCGTATCACTGGCAACGAGGTTTAAATCAGTAAAATCAGCAATCAGCTGCAGCACTGAACGCACATCAATATCTTGGAAGTTTAAGGAGAGTTTTTCGCCAGTATAAGCAAAACGCTCTACATTACGCTTTTCGATTTCTTCTTGCGTGACAGGCTTGACGCTGATCGTGAGCTTATTATCAGTTTGATAAGCTAAATAATCATAAAACCCTGTGGGCTCAATGGTGATTGATACTGTGCCATTGCGCTCACTGGCGTTCACAAACTGCACTGGTGTGGCAAAATCTTTTACATCTAAGCGCACACGTAGCGCTTCTGGTAAAGAAGACTTGGTAAAAGTTAAGCGAATTTTGCCGCCCTGATCTTCAATATCAGGCGTTACGCTGTCATCACTTAAATCAATGACCACATTACCCGCGCCCTGCTCACCACGTTGAAAATCAATACCACGGATGCCTTTTTGCACAACTGCTTTAGGCGGTGTCACTGCAGCGGGAGCAGGCGTTTGCGCAGCAGCTTGGCGCGGACTTGACTGCGCGCCCTCACCCACAACGATATACAAATATTTACCATCAACTCGCGTGTTATAGGGTGATGAGCTGGTCATATTAATGATCAAGCGCATCAAATCAGGCGTTTCGACAATATTTAAGCTGCGCACATTACCATTGCCCAGCTCACGACTTTTAATACCCAGTTTGTTTTTTACCCCGGGCAAATCCAGTGCAATACGCGCGGGCTGCTCAATGGTATAGCCGTTCGGCGCGTTGACCGCCTGATCAAATGCGAGTTTTAACTCAACTTGACCCCCGGGTAATGCTGCCACATCCAATGTTTGTAAGTTAACGGCAAACAATGCTGGCGAAAGTATAACTGCCAAAAAAGCCATACCTATACGAGAGATTTTTGTTTTCATTTTACACATCCGCCGTGCTTTCCAAGAGTCAATTTTTATAGCTTGCTTCACTTAAGAACGCTCCTGTAAAGCCAGAGTCCGTGGTCGTTCCAACCAACCGCCATCGCCATCCGAGACAATTTCAATCACTTCTATACCTGCTGCAGTAATTGCAATAATGCGTCCATGATTTGTACCAATATAGTCACCTATGCCCACCCGATGCACACCATCGCCACCACGAACTAAGGCGTAAGTGCCGGCTGTATTGGCAAGGGTGCCGACCATCACAAAGCTCTCAATATTAAAACTTTCAAGAAACTGTCGTACGCGGGTTTCATCCGGCTTAATATCAGCATCGCCTTTTTCCCGCTGACTCATTTCAATCTTCACGGGCGGCTGAAATGGACTGCGGTAGCTGGCCGCATGATAGGTAAAAGGTTCATACACTTCTTCTTTGGGCATGGGCTCAATCGCACCTTTAGGTCGCGATCTCACCTCATCCATAAACGCCTGCAAATCCGCATGACCTTTATTTGCATCACACCCTACTAAGCCGATAGCCAACAAGCCTGCAACAATCAACTGAGAGCCTTTCATTTACTGGCCCCCTGATCATTGTAACGGTAAGTTTTCACTAAAATATCCATCACCAGCTTTGAGTTATTCATGGCATTCACAGGGCGGATCGAAAAATCATGCAAAGTCACAATGCGCGGCATACCTGCGACAGCACTGACAAATGTAGCTAAGTCATGGTAACTGCCAAAGACTTTAATCTTTATCGGCAACTCGATATAAAACGGTTGCGTAACCTCGGCCAGCAGTTTAATTTCTTCAAACTCCAAACCTGAGTTGAGTCCAGCGCTGGTAATATCTTCAAGCAAGCCCGGCACTTCCGTATCACTGGGCAATTGACGCAGTAAAGCCTCAAAGGAAGCCTCCATCAATTGCATCTGCTGTGTATACTTTTCAAGGTTAGCAGCTTGACTGACTTTTGCTGTGAATTGTTGTTTTAACGAGGCTTCTTCTGATTTTTGACGCTCAAGCATCTCTTGTAAATCAGTCAAGTGCATAAAATAACCCAGCGCCAATACAGCAATAAACGCCAGCACACAGGCTAAAGCACGTACCGCAGCTGGCCAAGAGCCAATATTATTGAGATCCAGCTCAGCAAAATCGATCTTGCCCAAGCTTTTCAAGGAGTCTAAAACACTCATGGCTGCGCTCCTTGCTGATCCCGCTCACTGGGCGCAACCTGCTGCACCGTCAGTTTAAAGGTATTGGTTTGATCTAAACGGTCGGCATTTAAGGCCTTCACTTCCGTTAAGTTAGGGGTACTCAGCCAATCTGAAGCATCTTGATTACGCATCAAGCTGGACACTAAGTTATTTGACTCAGCCGCCCCTTCGATGGAGATCGTCTGACCCGTCATTTTCAAATCGGTAAAGTACACGCCATCAGGTAAAGTGCGCACCAGCTGATCAAAAACACGCGCAACAATGGGTCGATTACCCTGCAAATCGTGAATAATTTTCATACGCTCAACCAATTGCTGGCGGCGCGTTTTTAATTCGCGGATTTCCTTAATACGAAAATCCAAGGCAGCATTTTCTGTGCGAATCAATTCATTGCGCGAGTTTTGCTGATCAATTTTGCCATTGAAGTATTGATCTGCAAGCAACACACAGGCGCCAGCTAAGATAAGCACACCGACTAACATCACTAAAAATTGTTTTTTGCGCTCTTCGCGCAACTGATCGCGCCAAGGCAATAAGTTAATGCGTGCCATCAGTCAAAACTCCTCATTGCCAAGCCACAAGCAATCATCAATGCAGGGGCATCACTTGCTAATGCTCCGGCACTGACTTTATTACTGAGGGTCATATTCGCGAAAGGGTTAGCAATCACAGTGGGAGTCTGCAGCTCAATTTGCACGAACTGATCCAAGCCCACAATCGAAGCTGTACCACCAGCTAACACAATATAATCCACTTTACTGTACTGCCCTGCAGCAAAGAAAAATTGCAAACACCGTGATATCTGTTGCACAACAGACTGTTTAAACGGGTTCAGTACTTCACTGATATAGTCATCTGGTAAGCCACCTTGTTGCTTGGCGATATCGGCTTCATCAGCACCCAAGCCATAGCGGCGCTGAATTTCATCTGTTAGTTGCTTGCCGCCAAATAACTGCTCACGGGTATAAATCGTTTTACCTGCATGCAGTACACTTAAAGTCATCATCGTAGCGCCAATATCAACCACGGCTACCGTCAATTCTTGCTCTGTACCGCCCAACTGCTCAGCCAATAAACTAAAAGCGCGCTCCAAAGCATAAGCTTCGATTTCAACCACTTTAGCGGTCAGTCCAGCTAGGGCTAAAGCAGCCTCACGCACTTCCACGTTCTCTTTACGACAGGCCGCTAGTAAAACATTAACCCGTCCATTGCCGCGCGGTGCAGGCCCTTGCACTTCAAAATCAATCGCCACTTCTTCCAACGGATAAGGAATATATTGATCAGCTTCCATTTTGAGTTGAATCTCTAACTCTTCGTCTGACAATCCTTCATCCATTTCAATGGTTTTAGTGATCACTGCAGAACCTGCTACTGCTACTGCCACTTGCTTAGTGCTTGTGCCAGCTTTCTCGACTAATCGAGTAATCACTTGCCCCACTGACTCTAAATCAGCAATGTTTTTTTCGACGATTGCCGTACTCGGCAACGTCTCAACGGCATACGCCTCAACTTTATAACGCTGACCTGATCGGCTTAATTCAATCAATTTGACCGAAGTCGAGCTGATATCAATGCCAAGCAGCGTATTTGCTTTTTTTTTGAAGAGCCCTAGCACAACTGCATCCCTATTGAGCACCCGCAGCATATGTGCGGTTAAATTTTCTTTGCACACCTATAAACAGTATCAGTCAGTAAGCGTAAATAGCTTCTCTGGATTAAACACGCTTATAATGTGTCCTGTTTTATTCTGTGTTCTGTAACCTGCACATCTCACACTTTTATTTGGGAATCCAATAGCCTTGATGCACTTGCTGAAATTCCTCTGTGTCACTTTTATTGCCGTTGTTTGTGGCCTTGCACTCAGTCTAAGCGGTGCATTTTTGTACTTGAGCCCAAATCTGCCTTCCGTTGAGTCACTACGCAGTATAGAACTACAGATTCCTTTACGGATCTATAGCAGCGATGCAAAGCTCATCGCTGAGTTTGGAGAAATGCGACGATCCCCTATCGCCTTTGATGACATTCCTAAAAACTTCATTCATGCACTACTTGCCGCTGAAGATGACAATTTTGCCAACCACCATGGCGTTGACCCTGGCAGCTTATTGCGTGCTGCTGCACAGATTCTAAAAACCGGTCGTATTCAAACCGGTGGCAGCACCATCACGATGCAAGTTGCAAAAAACTTTTTCCTCTCCAGTGAACGCAGCTTCTCTCGTAAAGCCAATGAAATTCTCTTGGCCTTACAAATTGAGCGTGAATTAACTAAGGATGAGATTCTAGAGCTTTATATCAACAAAATATACCTCGGCAACCGAGCCTATGGCATTGAAGCCGCTTCACAGGTCTATTATGGCAAATCCATCCGTGAAATCAGCTTAGCAGAAATGGCGATGATTGCAGGATTACCTAAAGCACCCTCGCGCTTTAACCCCATTGTTAATCCAACGCGCAGCATGGAACGACGCAACTGGATTTTAGGCCGTATGTTTAAATTAGGCCGCATTTCTGAGCAAGATTATAAAGAGGCGGTCGCAGAACCCTTAAGCGCGCGTTTACATATTGCAGCACCGGATATTTATGCGCCCTATATTGCCGAAATGGCGCGTGCAGAAATGGTCGGCAAATTTGGAGGGCAGGCCTACACCGATGGCTACACAGTCACCACCACGGTGCCTTCAGACTTACAGATGGAGGCTAATCAGGCTGTGCAAACCGGGTTGGTGGCTTATGACCAGCGCCACGGTTATCGCAAGCCAGAACACAGCGCCATTGCACAAGATCAATGGACCCAAGCGCTGGCCAAGGCACGCACTATTACTCAGTTTTTGCCCGCCATTGTCACTCAAGTCGACAGCGATGGCATTACCGTGCTGCTCAATAACGGCGAACAGGAACCTGTGACCTGGCAAAGTATGCGTTGGGCGCGGCCTTTTATTAATAACCGCAGCATGGGTGCTGTGCCGAGAAAGCCTGCAGACATTGTGCAGGTCGGCGATATGGTCCGTGTGCGCCGCCAAGCCGACGGCACACTAGGTTTTTCACAAATTCCCAAAGCACAAGCCGCCTTGGTCTCCATCGATCCTAACAATGGTGCGATTCGAGCTTTAGTGGGCGGCCTTTCGTTTGAACAAAGTAACTATAACCGCGCCATACAAGCCAAGCGTCAACCCGGCTCAAGCTTTAAACCCTTTATTTATAGCGCAGCACTGGACGCGGGCTACACTGCGGCCAGCATCGTCAATGATGAGCCTTTGGAAGTGTTTGAGCCGGGCATGAAAGATATCTGGCGTCCAAAAAACGATACCAATACATTCCTTGGCCCTATTCGGGTGCGTGAAGGCTTATACCGCTCACGCAATATTGTCTCGATTCGTTTACTACAAGATATCGGGATGCAATATGCACACAACTATATTAGTCAGTTTGGTTTTAATGCCGCTGACCTGCCGCGCAACCTATCGCTCGCACTGGGTACAGCCACACTCACGCCCTTAGAAATCACTACGGGCTGGACTGTTTTTGCCAATGGCGGTTTTAAAGTGGATCCTTACTTGGTGGAGCGCATTGAAAATCGTGATGGGCAAACTATATTCCTTGCTAACCCAGCGCTGACGCCTGCAGGTAAACGTGAGCGCGCAGAAAGCATCACCACTGAACAAATACTTGCCGGTAGTGAACTGGAACCCGCACTGGAAGCCAACCGCATCATTGATGAGCGCACAGCGTACATTATGACTAGCATGCTTAAAGATGTGATTACCCGCGGCACGGGCCGCCGCGCGCTCAGTCTTAACAGAACAGACTTGGCTGGTAAAACAGGCACAACCAACGAATCAAAAGACAGTTGGTTTGCGGGCTACAACAGCGATGTGGTGACCAGTGTCTGGGCTGGCTTTGATCAGCCCACAAGCCTAGGTCGCAATGAATATGGCGGTACCATCGCCTTGCCGATCTGGATTGATTATATGGCCTATGCACTTAAAGATAAGCCTATGCATACGATGCAAGAACCTGCGGGCATGATAACCTTGCGTATTGATCCTGTGACAGGACGTATCGCCCGCCCAGGCACGCCTGATGCGTATTTTGAGCTATTTAAAAGCGAAGATGCGCCACCGACTATGGATGAGTTTGATGACAGCTGGGATATACCCGGTAGCAACTACCAGGATCGCTCAGAAATCGCTCCAATCGACTTATTCTAATCCCCAATCACAACATTTGCTGTACGCCATAAAAAAACCCGCATCATGCGGGTTTTTTTATGGCCTATTGAAACTTAACCGTTAAACACTTCATCCACTGAAGTCAGTGGGTAGTGCTTAGGGTAAGGCCGTGTAGCTACGCCAGTTTCAATCGCAGCTTTCGCCACAGCATCAGGTACCAAAGTAATTAAACGTGGGTCCATTGGCTTAGGAATGATGTACTCACGGCCAAACTCCAAGCAATCAATACCGTAGGCATCGCACACAGCATTGGATACAGGCAGTTTTGCTAAATCACGCAGCGCATGTACTGCAGCAATTTTCATCTCTTCATTAATACGTGTTGCACGCACATCCAGCGCACCACGGAAAATGAATGGGAAACCCAAGACGTTGTTCACTTGGTTAGGATAGTCAGAACGACCGGTCGCCATAATCACATCGGGACGGGTTTCGTGGGCCAGTTTAGGATCAATTTCAGGATCAGGGTTGGAGCAGGCAAAAACTACAGGGTTAGGTGCCATACGCAACAGGTTCTCAGGGCTCAGTAAGTTCGCACCTGACAAACCAACAAACACATCCGCGCCTTCCATTGCATCGGCTAAAGTGCGGCAGTCTGTTTCATGGGCAAACACGGCTTTGTATTGGTTTAAGTCTTCACGTCCTGAGTGGATCACACCGGTGCGGTCAACCATAAAGAGGTTTTCAACTTTTGCACCCATGCTGATCAACAACTTCATACATGCCGTTGCTGCAGCGCCAGCACCTAGACAAACAATGCGCGCTTCTTCAAGTTTTTTACCGGCAATTTCAAGCGCATTCAACATACCCGCAGCGGTCACAATAGCCGTACCGTGCTGGTCATCGTGGAATACTGGAATATCGCACTGCTCAATCAGCGCACGTTCAATTTCAAAGCATTCAGGCGCTTTAATATCTTCGAGGTTAATCCCACCAAAAGTGATGGAAATACGCTTTACTGTGTCAATAAATGCTTGTGGGCTTTCCGCATCCACTTCGATATCAAATACATCAACGCCGGCAAAGCGCTTAAATAGTACGCCTTTACCTTCCATCACTGGCTTAGACGCTAAAGGACCTAAATTACCGAGACCCAAAATTGCAGTGCCATCTGAAATGACCGCAACGAGGTTGCCTTTGCCTGTGTATTTATAAGCTAGCTCTGGATCACGGGCAATTTCGCGCACAGGTTCAGCCACACCAGGGCTGTACGCTAACGCAAGGTCACGTGCAGTTGCAGTAGGCTTAGTGAGCTCAACGCTTAACTTTCCCGGACGCGGGGAAGCGTGGTATTCGAGAGCCGCTGTTTTTAGATCAGACATGATTGGCAATTCCCGCTTGACTATTATAATGAATTTAAGGACGTCTGAGCATACTCAAGAACGACAAACGCCACAAGCGCATCTAGCCTACTGTGCGTAGAAATGCGTAAAGGATTAAGCAAAAAAACTAGGATCACTGCAATTGCAACATACTTGGATGGCTGACCGTTAAACGCCAGCGCGCATATTGACTGTTTTGCCCTTTGCGATCAGCCACCCAACCGCGCGCATGCAGGATACGCCCCTGCCAATCCTCAAAGGTTTGAGGATCAAAGTAGGCTAATGCCTGAGTGGGAATCTGAATGGTCACCGAGTGCCCTAACTCCAACCACACACCACCTTTATTGCGCTGCACTTTTTGAATACGCCCTTGCAACAAAGTAAAACCACCGGCTTTCACCTGTTGGGCTGGCTTATACGCGGCATGTTTCCATAACCCTAGGCCTGATGTACGCGCATGTTCTTCAGCTTGAACCAAACACTCGGCAAAATCAGTGTTAGGCGCTAACGCCACATTAAATGCTAAGCCGGCAGCCACTAACTGCTCACCCAAGCTCACACCATGACGATCATACAGATAGGCTAAGACGCGATCATAACGATCTCTAGGCTCTTGCCCCAGGCGTAAACTCACTTTGTTGTTATTGGCTTGAATTAAAGCACTTAAGCGCTGCTTAGCTTGCACCGCATAGGGCTGATCAGTGCGCCCACGACCGCCCATTTCAGGCGCATCGATACCAATCAAGCGCACACTACGGCCGTTATGTAAACGTACCGTGTCGCCATCAATCACCTGTTTAACAGAGAACTCAGCTTTAATGGGCGCTATCGAACAAAACGCAGTGGTTGCGTAGCTTGGGGTCGATAGCAGCAAAAAAAAAGCGCCCATAAAGGACGCTTTTCTCAGCACAGCTATGACCGATTTTACATAGGTCATTTAAATGCTCATTATTTTGTTGCGCCGAAACCAGCAAAACGCTGTTTGAAGCGATCGATACGACCACCTACATCAAGCACTTTTTGTTTACCGGTATAGAACGGGTGACACTCGGAGCACACATCAATGCTGATGTCTTTACCAATGGTAGAACGAGTTTCAATCACGTTACCGCATCTGCAAGTAGCGTTGATCGCAACATAATTTGGATGAATATCGGCTTTCATGGTGTTTCCTCAACATAACCGTGCCGCCACCCAACACCATTGTCGAGTACCGCACGAAAACAGGG